>Ga0157369_10000014_pt1 | contig 266411 bp, 282 predicted proteins | sample C25metaG_FD_113461 | JGI IMG/M metagenome (GOLD analysis project Ga0157369, IMG submission 113461) | Corn rhizosphere microbial communities from Kellogg Biological Station, Michigan, USA - C2-5 metaG | ecosystem: Host-associated > Plants > Roots > Rhizosphere > Soil | place: USA: Michigan... | reverse complement strand
CGGTTCAGATGAAGGCGCAGAACGGGCGCCAAGCGCAGCTGCGCCCGGTGCTGCAGAGCAACTGCGGCAAGAAAAAGCTCGGCAACAAACACAAGAAACACCACTGATATCCCACAGGGAGGGGAGCACCTAGATGTTGAAACGAATCCATAACAAGCTCGGCACGGCCGGTTTGGTGGTCGCGGTCGTGGCGCTCGTCGTCGCGGCGGCCGGAACCGCCTTTGCCGCCGGCGGTCTGACCAAGAAGCAGGAAAAGCAGGTCGTCAAGATCGCAAAGAAATACGCGGGGAAACCGGGAGTTCCTGGGCCCAAGGGAGACACCGGGGCGACCGGAGCGCAGGGTCCGAAGGGGGATCAGGGACCGAAGGGCGATCAAGGTGAACCTGGCGAACCCGGCCTGGAAGGACCTCCGGGGCCGACTGAAACCACCCTTCCAACGGGGAAAACCATGACCGGCGTCTGGGGGTTCACGTCAACGGGGGTTAGCGAAGCGTACGCGCAGATGAGCTTCCCACTCCGCTATCAAGGCGAACCCGAACCTCACTTTATGCCCTTTGGCGAAGCACCGACCACTGAATGTCCAGGCAGCGTGTCGGATCCGAAAGCTGCAGCAGGGAATCTATGTATCTATGAGAAATTTTCAGCCAACGCCACTCCAAGCAAATTTATATCTGATGATGAATTCCATAGTGGGCTAATTTTTGTTTTCAACGTCGAAAACACCGCTAATCTGGCCCTCTCGCACGGAACGTGGGCGGCAGCAGCAAAATAGATCCTGATTCTCAGTCCGGTGCGCCTCGGGTCGACACAACCCGAGGCGCATTCAGCTGGGTAGGGCTACCACTAGAAGTTGCAGGCTTCGAATCCGTACGTTCATGCGGCTTCCGCAGCATCCTCAAATGGGTTCGATTCAACAAGGCTGCCCGGGATCAACTTGCGCTTTTTCCAAGGGAGGTTTCCTAGTCAGGAAACTGCCTGGTCCTTATCTGCAACACTCGCCAAATCATCGATCGCATTACACAAGTAGATGTCTTCGGTACTGGATTCTGCTCTGGTAACCCGGTAGCGGTCGTCCTGGGTGCCGAGGGCCTGTCGACCGAGGAGATGCAGCGGTTTGCCCGCTGGACCAATCTCTCCGAGACCACCTTCGTGCTGCCGCCCACTGATCCCGCGGCCGACTATCGGGTGCGGATCTTCACGCCGGAGCTGGAGGCTCCCTTCGCCGGGCACCCGACGCTCGGCAGCTGTCATTCCTGGCTCGAGGCCGGGGGGGAGGCTCGGAACCCTGAGGAGATCGTCCAGGAGTGCGGGGTGGGGTTGGTGCGGATTCGGCGGGATGAGGGGAGGCTTGCCTTTGCCGCACCCCCGCTGAGGCGATCCGGTCCCGCTTCGCCCGCGGAGGCGGCGCAGGTGGCGGCGGCGCTCGGGCTCGATCCGGAGGAGATGCTCGCCGTCGAGTGGGTCGACAACGGCTTCGCCTGGATCGCGGTGTTACTGGAGAGCGCGGAGCAGGTGCTTGAGCTGCGGCCGGGGGCGCTCGACTTCGACGTCGGCGCGGTCGGCTTCCATCCAGCCGGCTCGAAGGCGGCGATCGAGGTGCGGGCGTTCTTCCCGATCAACGGGGTGGCGGCGGAGGATCCAGTCACCGGCAGCCTCAACGCGGGAATCGCGCAGTGGCTGCTCGCCAGCGGCCGCCTACAGGCTCCTTACGTCGCCACCCAGGGCAGCGCGATCGGGCGCGACGGGCGCATTTTCGTCGACCAGGACGAGGACGGGACGATCTGGGTTGGCGGGCGCTGCGAGACCGTGATCTCCGGCTCGGTCGAGCTCTAGCTCGGGGCTTCGCCGGCCTCAAAGAAAAGCCGGCCCCGTCCGGGGCCGGCTCGAGTACTTCATCTCGCCTCGGGCTAGCCGAGGTACATGATCGCGATCGCCATCGCGTCGTCGATCAGGTGGTGTCCTTCCGGCACGTTGTAGATCCCGTGCAGGCGGATCGTCTGACCTTTGGTGATCGTCGTGATCGGGTTGCCGGTGCAGACGTTCATCGAAGAGACGTGTTTACGGCCGTCGGGGGTTTCGTAACCCGCGCCGCCGTAGCCTGCCACCGAGTTGCAGATCAGCGCTTCGCCGGCGCTGTTGTTGGTGACTTCGATGTTGACGCCGTGGTCGTGGATGTGACCGGCAGTGGCGATCACTTTGCCACCAATGCTGGCTTTCCAGTCGTAGTGGGTGTCGCTGAGTCCGATCGGAACTTCAATGTAGGAGTTCAGCGAGCACTGGTTAGCGTCGAGCCAGACCGGGCGCAGGGCGGCGCGGCTGCTCGAGTCGGTGCCGGTCGCGTACTTCCAGGTCATCCGGATTTTCACCGTTTTGCTGGTGGTTGCCCAGTTCATCAGGTCGAAGACCATGTTCCAGGTCTCGGTGCTGTTGACCTTGTAGCCGTAGGGCAGGCTGGTCAGGTCGACGGCGGTGCGCTCATCGCCGGAGGCGAAGAAGCGTTCGCCGAGCAGGCCCGGGCCGGTGCCGGCGCAGGTGACGTCGGACTTACCGCTCGACTGGGCGGCGAACATCGCGTGGTGGAGCATCGGGCCCTGGCTGATCGTCGCCCGGGTGCCGTCGGTGTAGACGAGGTCGGGCGTGACCCCGATGATCGTGCAGCCGGTGCACGGCTTGGCGATGTTGTTGACGATCTGGTTGCTGATCATCCCGGCGTTTTCGTGATCGTGCGGATCGCCGTTGCCGGCCGGGATCGTGTACGGGCCGTAGTCGATCGTTTTGGTCGTGATCGTGGCGCTGGCCGTCGCCGGGACGGCCAAGACCGCCAAGGCGCAGACGAGCAGCGCCAAGCGCTTGATGACTTGCATCTAACTCTCCCCTAGTTATCGAGATGGGCGCCTCCCGCTGAGGAACCCTGAACGTTCAATAATCCTAAATCGATACATCGTTCGATGTCAAATGGGAACTCCACATTCTCTGTGCGGGTTTTCCCGCTTCGCGTTGACAGGTGACTATCTGGTCACCTATAGTCCACGCCATGGACGAGGTCTTCAAGGCGCTGGCGGATCCAACCCGCCGTGAGCTGCTCGACCGGCTCTTCGAGCGGGACGGGCAGTCGCTAAGCGCCTTGGAAGAGGAGCTGCCGATGTCCCGCTTCGGAGTGATGAAGCACCTGCGGGTGCTCGAGGGGGCGGGACTGGTGACGACGCGCAAGCGCGGTCGCGAGAAGCTGCACTTCCTCAACCCCGTCCCGATCAGGCTCATCCACGACCGCTGGGTGGGCAAGTACGCGGAGCCCTGGGCCTCGGCGCTCAGCGAGCTGAAGAAAGAAATCGAGAGCGAGGAAGAGAAATGAGCGAGGAGCAGGCTTACACCGTGGTCGGTGGGCGCGGCACGATGACCGTGTTCGAGATCTACATCAAGACGACCCCCGAGCGCCTTTGGGAGGCGATCACCAGCGACGAGATGAGGGCGCGCTACAGCTTCGGCGTCGGCACCGCCTCCGAGTGGACCGAGGGCTCGGAGTACAAGTCAGCGGTCCCGGGGGTGATCGATATCGCCAGCGGCAAGAACCTCGAGGTCGACCCGCCGCGGCGCCTGGTCCAGAGCTTCGACGCCCTTTGGAGCGACCAGGTGCGCAGCGAAGGGACCACGCGGGTGACCTGGGAGATCGTCCCGGTTGGGACCTCCTGTCAGCTCCGCGTCACCCACGACCAGCTGAACGACGACGCCAACAGCGAGCTCTTCGGCGGCTGGCCGATGATCCTCTCCGGCCTGAAGACGCTGCTGGAGACCGGGGAGGACCTCGACACCCCCGGCTCGCTGCGCTACTCGGGCGCCGCCGGCGCCTGATCGAGCTCGGCGGCCAGCTTCTCGACGCGGGCGGCGATCTCGTCGCGGGTCGCCCGCACCGCGTCGAGCGGCTGGCCCTTCGGGTCCGGCAGGTCCCAGTCGAGGTAGCGGCGGCCGGGGATGTAGGGGCATTTGTCGCCGCAGCCCATCGTCACCACGACGTCGGCCCATTCCGCGTCCTCGGTGGTGAGGAGGTGCGGCTTGCGGTCGCCGATCTCGATCCCCAGCTCGCGCATCGCCTCGGCGACCTCGGGGTGGACGCGATCGCCTGGCGTCGTCCCGGCCGAACGGGCGCCGTGGCGGCCGCCGGCGGCGCGTTCAAAGAGCGCCTGGCTCATCTGCGAGCGGCCGGCGTTGTGGAGGCAGACGAAGAGGGCGTTGGCCATCGGGCCGCGCATTCTGCCAGCGCATAAGCTCGCGCCCGTGACCGACTCGTTACCGAGGCGCCTGCTCGCCGAGTTCCTCGGCTCCGCCTTCCTCACCGCGACCGTGATCGGCTCGGGGATCGCCGCCTCGACGCTCTCCCCGGGCGACACCGGCCTGCAACTGTTCGAGAACGCCGCCGCGACCGCGGCCGGGCTCTTCACCTTCATCCTCATGTTCGGGCCGGTCTCTGGGGCGCACTTCAACCCGGTCGTCTCGCTGGTCGACGCCGCCTTCGGTGGCCTGCGCTGGCGCCACGCGGCCGCCTACGTGCCGGCCCAGGTCGGCGGCTGCATCGCCGGCGCCGTGCTCGCGAACGCGATGTTCGCGCTCAGCGCGATCAGCATCTCCAGCCACCACCGCGCCTCGCCGGCCCACCTCCTTGCCGAGGTGGTGGCGACGGTCGGCCTGCTGCTGGTGATCTTTTCCCTGGCGCGGACCCGCCGCGGCGAGCTGGCGCCGGCCGCGGTCGGCGCCTACATCGGCGCCGCCTACTTCTTCACCAGCTCGACTAGCTTCGCCAACCCGGCGATCGATGTCGGCCGGATGTTCTCCGACACCTTCGCCGGGATCGCTCCCGCCTCCGTTCCCGCCTTCGTCGTTGCCCAACTGGTCGGCGCCGGCCTCGCGCTCGGCTTGATCCGCACGCTCTATCCCGACCTGACTCCGGCGGAGGCAAAAGACGCCGTCCTCCCGCACGGGGAGCGGGACGACGCGGCAACCGCCGCCGCCCGCTGATCCAAAGCGCTAAACGCGGGGTGCCGACGCCTAAGCGACGGCCGCGAGGATCTCCGGCGCCGGCGGCGAGGGCTCAGGCGGATCGACCGGCGGCTGCGGCTCCGGCGGCCCGGGGTCCGGCCGCGGCGGCGCCGGATCGGGCGAAGGCGGAGCCGGCGGCCCGGGGTCGGGCGTCGGCGATGGCGGCGTCGGGTCCGGCTGCGGTGGTCCCGGAAATGGCGTCTCGAGTCGTGGCTTCATACGCAACCCCTACCCGGCGCGCCCCACACCCGAACTGCATCAAATTTTCCATCTGCTGGAGAGAGAATTTGATGCAGTTCGGGGGGCGGGTTAGTTTCTTGACGCGGCTCGCTGGGGTAGCCGGAGCGCACCCGATCAAGGAGGAGTGAGCGAATGAGCGAACCGACCTGGGAGGAAGCCCGCGAGATCAGCGAATGGCGTCCACCGCTGGGTGTCCTCTCTGTTTATCTCGGGTTCGATCCCGCCGACCGCGGCGGTGCCTGGCGAACCGAGCTGCGCAACGCCATCGACGACATCCTCGAGAGCCATAAGGAAGCCGAGCACGACACTCGGGTGGCGCTGCGGGCGACCGCGAAGCGGCTGATCGAGCGCTTCGAAGACGGCGACCTGCGGCCACCGCCGCGCGGCGAGATCGGCTTCATCGAGGTCGCCGAGAAGGAGGGGACCGAGCACTGGTGGGGGACCGGGGCGCCGCCGGTTGCCGATGCCTGCGCCGAGTTCGCGCCGGAGCCGGTGGTCGCGCCGCTGATCGCCCTCCTCTGCCGCGGTGGCGCCCGCGGCGTCGCCCTCGTCTCCGCCGAGCGGGTGCGGCTGCTGAGCTGCGCCGACGGCGCCCTCGAGGAGCTTGAGGACTGGGAACTGAGCATCTTCAGCGACGACTGGCGCGAGCGCAAATCGCAGAGCACCAACAACCCGGCCCGCGCCCAGGGCGTCAGCGCCTCCGGCCACGACCAGTACGGCGAACGGCTCGAGCACAACCGCCACCGCTTCCTCGGCGAGTGCGGCGCGCTCGCCGCGCGGGCCCTGGAGGAGCGCGGGATCACCGAGGTGATCGTCTTCGGCCCGGCCAAGGACGCCGAGGGCTTCGAGCACGGTTTCAGCTCCACCAAGGCGAAGGTCGTCCGCGGCGGCGACGCCGACCTGATCTCGGTCCCGACCGGCAAGCTGAACGGCGTCGTCGCCGAGGCAGTCGACCGGCTCGACGGCGAACGCGACCGCGCCGTGGTCAAGCGGGCGCTCGGCGAGGCGAAGGGCGGCAGCCGCGGCTCCCTCGGAATCCAGGAGACGAAGGAGGCGCTCGGCGAAGGCCGCGTCGACCATCTCGTCTTCGACGGCGCCCTCGACGGCGACGTCGAGTCGCTGCTCCGGGCCGCCTTCGCCGGCAGCGCCCAGGTGACGATTGTCCGCGACGAGTTCGCCGAGCCGCTGGCCGAGGCCGAAGGGGTGGCCGCGATCCTCCGCTACTAGCCGCGGCGCCTTTTCGCGGTATGTGACCCGTTGCACGGTTCGCTCCGCCCATCGCTTGGGTAGACGAACCGCAATGGGATTTGAGAGGACCAACGTGAAAGGAGCACGCGCGTGAGCGAACAAGAGCGCGTCGCCGGCGGACCGCTGGGCAAGGTGGTTGGCAAGGCAAAGCAGATGGCTGGAGCGGCCCTGGGCCGCGAAGACCTGCACCGCGAGGGCCAGCTGCAGGAGGTTCAGGCCGACGCCCAGGCGGAGGCAACCGAGAAGGCCGCGGAGGCCGAGCGCAAAGAGGAGGAAGCGCGGATCGAGCAAGAACGCGCCGAGACTGAGTCGCAGCGCCACGAGGTCGAACTGGAGGCCGAGGAGATCGCCGCCGAAGAGGAGGCCGAGCGCAAACGGGCCGAGGAGGAGCGGATCGCCGCCCAGCAGGCCCAGGTCGAGAAGGTCCAGGCCGAGCGCCAGCGCCGAGCCGGCGAAGAGCGCGCGCAGGAGAAACGTCAGCAGGCCGTGGCCGAGAAGGGCGAGGCGAAGCGCGAGGCAGCGGAGCTGCAGCGCGAAGCCGATCGCGCCGAAGAGGCAGCCGCGGTCATCGACCCGAAGGAGGAGAGCTAGATGTCCATGCCCACGATTCCGAAAACGATCTTCAACTCGTCGATCAAGCTGGCGCGGACGCCGGTCGACCTCGCCCTAGGCGCCTTCGGCGGCTCCGACTCGCAGGCGAAACACCTGGTCGACCGGGCCGAAGCAGGCGCCCGCAGCGCCACCGGAGTCCTCTTCCGCGACCCGGAGCTGCGCGAAGAAGGCCGCGCCGCGCTGCTGGCGACGAAAGAGCGCGAGCGCGCCGTCGAGCTGCGCGAGAAAGCCGAGGTGCAGGAGCGCGAGGCCACTGAGCGGCAGGCGGAGCTGAGCAAAGCCGCCGAGGAGGCCGCCGCCGAAGCCCGCCGCCAGGCCGAGCAGGAGCGGCGCAAAGCCGAGAAACGACGCCGCGACCGCGAGGCCAAAGCCGCCGAGAAAGAGAAAGAGAAAAAGCGCAAAGCCAAAAAATCGGCGGCGAAAGTCAAACGGTCCAACGCGAAAGCCGAGAAGACCGCGCAGCTGCAGAAGCTCGAGGCCAAGGAAGAGAGCATCGCGGCCAAAGAGCAGGCGGCGGCGACCGAGCGAGAGGCCGAGGCGCTGGCCGAAGCCGCGGCGGCCGCGAAGGAGACCCGCAAAAGCGAGGAGCGCAAGAACGGCGACGGCAGCTAGCCGTCGCCGCGGGCGCTAATGGGCGCCGGCACCCGCACCTTCTTCCACTGTCACCCCGAGGGGGAGGACCCGGGGGTCCTGCTTGACCCCGACAACCAGGTCTCAGATCCCTGGGGCGAGCCCAAACATGGCCCCTGCGACAAGTGCGGGGGCACGGGCACCACCCCCTACGAGTGCTTCTCCTGCATGGAGGCGGGCGCCGACCCCGATTGCCCCGCCTGCCAAGGCCGGGTCCGCTTCCAGCAGACCTGTCCCACCTGCGAGGGCAGCGGCGAGATCCACCGCACCCAGCGCCACGGCCTCGCCGTCTTCCCCAGCCGCGAGGGCCTCTACCGCTACCTCGCCTGGAAAAACGACGCCGACGTCCAGGGCAAAGTAGTGGTCGAGCTGGAGGGGAAGCCGAGCGAGGACTTCGACCTCGACGCCGACCACGGCGCCCTCCTGGTCTTCCCCGACCGCCTCGTCTCCGTCGAGCCGCTCGACCCCGCCGTCGTCGCCTCGATCCGCGATCGGTTCGGCGAAGAGGCGGAGGAGTGAGCTTCGCCCTGCCGCACGACTGGAGCGCCGAAGGGGAGACGCTCCAGTCGTGCGGCGCGGGCGGTTTGGGGTGACTAGCGGGCGGCGCGGGTCTGGCGCTCGCGCGTGTAAGTCGGTTCGGCTTCGGTGCGGTCCCAGCGGGTCATCAGCGCCGTCATCAGCTCGAGCGCGCCGGCGATCACCATGAAGCGGGTGGGACCCCCTTCGTCGGCGAAGCCGAAGACCAGCGGGCTTAGCACGAGCACGGCACCGAGCACGAGGTCGCCGGTCAGGTGCAGGCGCAGCGGAATCAGCCGCACCAGCGACAGCCGCCAGTCGGTCATCGAGCCGACCAGGAGCATGACCACGCCGACGATCACGCAGATCGCGGTGGCGCTGTCGGTGTCGCTGAAGCCGAAGATCCAGGGGGCGGCGATGATCACCACCGCCATCAGCGGCTCCAGCGCAGCGTGCAGGTTAAGAGGGATCGGGCCTCGGTCCATGCGAGATGGCCTCCTTGTTTGATCGATTGTCGAAACCCAGTCGATCCGCTCGGCACCGGGACTCGGTGCGTGCGTGCCGTCGGGAGGCAGATGCCGGAGCAACCTCGCTGTGTCGCTACCGGCCTAGCGGCCGATTACCCGGGATGGCCGATCCCAAATCAGACGCCGCGCTGTCAGACGCCGCGGTGGCCGTCCTCGAGGTAGAAGACCTCCGAGCAGATGTCGACCTCGGCGTCGAGGCCGCTGATGAAGGCCCGCACCTTGCGGCCGGTCAGCCGTTCGATGATCTCGCGGAAGCGGTCCGCGGTCGCCGCCTGGAAGTAGAGGCGGGTGTCGCGCAGCCGCTGGTGCTCGCCCATCTCGGCGAGGCTGCGCTCGGCCGGGGTGAAGGTGTTCTCCAGCGAGCAGATGACGATGTCCGGCCCGGCGAACTCCGTGCGAGCTTTGGTTGGCCCGCGCCCGAACAGCTCCTTGTAGAGGCGGACCATCTCGCGCGAGATCTCGGCGCGGATCGAGTCGAAGGCGGCGGCGCCGTTCGACTCCTCGGGGGTCTCGGGAGTGGTGGTTGATTGCTCGTCCATGTCCCTGCATTTACCCACCCGAACGAGGGATTTATCAAGCCTTTCTGCGGGTACGCCGACTGAGGTGGACCCCAACGCCGAGCGACCATCTCCAGTCACGATCACGCCCTATCCCGACGGCCCGTACCTGGTCCGCGGCGACTTCGTCGTCACCGACCAGGAGGGCAACGAGCTGCCGACCGAGCGGCGGACGATCGCCCTCTGCCGCTGCGGCAAATCGCGGATGCGCCCATTCTGCGACGGGACCCACAAGCTGATCGGCTTTGAAGCACCAAGCGGGCCGGAACCATGGCCCGGCGGCTGATCGAGCTGCCCCCGCCACGGGGGCCGCTGAGCGAGCGGCTGTTCGAGGCGCTGGCCGGGCCGCCCGAGCAGGGGCTCGAGCTGCCCGGAGCGATCGACGCCGCCGACCCGATCGCCGACGAGGACCTGCAGCTGGCGCTCTATATCGCCTACGAGCTCCACTACAGCGGGATCCGCGGCGTCGACGAAGGCTGGGAGTGGGAGCCCACGCTGATCGGCTTCCGCAGCGCGCTCGAGCGCTGTTTCGAGGCCGCCGTCGCCGAGCTGGTGGAGCCGGCGGGTGAAGAGGAGCTGGCCTCGGTCGGGGCGGCGCTACAGGCGATCGTCGCTGAGGATCCGGGGCCGCCGCTCTCCCGCTACATGGAGACGCAGGGGACGCTCGAGCAGCTGCTCGAGCATGTCGTGCACCGCTCCGCCTACCAGCTGAAGGAGGCCGACCCACACTCGTGGGCGATCCCGCGGCTCTCGCCGCGGCCGAAGGCGGCCCTGCTCGAGGTCCAGGCCGACGAGTACGGCGGCGGCAGCGCCGAGCGCATGCACGCGGTCCTGTTCGCGCAGACGATGGAGGCCCTCGGGCTCGACGCCACCTACGGCGCCTACCTGGAGCGGCTGCCAGGGGTGACCCTGGCGGGCGTGAACCTGATGAGCTTCTTCGGCCTGCACCGGCGCCGGCGCGGCGCTTGCGTCGGCCACCTCGCCGGCTTCGAGATGACCTCCTCGATCCCCAACCGCCGCTACGGCAACGCCCTGCGCCGGCTCGGCTTCGGTCGCGAGGCGACCCACTTCTACGACGAGCACGTCGAGGCAGATTCGGTGCACGAGAACATCGCCGCCTGGGACCTCGCCGGCGGCCTCGCCGCCGAGGAACCCGAGATCGCCGCCGACATCCTCTTCGGCGCCCGGGCGCTGCTGCAGGTAGAGGCACGCTGGGCGACCCACCTGATGGAGAGCTGGGAGCACGGCGAGAGCTCGCTGCGCGAGTCCGCCGCCGTCCCGGCGTGAGCGAACGGCTCGACCTCTCCTACGTGGTGCCGGTGCGCTGGCGGGACGGGGAGCAGCGGGGGGAGCTGGCGGAGTACCTGGCGGGGATCGCGCCGCTGGTCGCCGAGGTGATCGTCGTCGACGGGTCCGAATACGAGGTCTTCGCCGCCAACGCGGCCGCCTGGGGCGACCAGGTGCGGCACCTGCCGCCGTCCCCTGGGGAGAGCTGGCTGATGGGCAAAGTCGCGGGGGTGCGGACCGGGGTGGAGCTGGCCTCTCACGAGCGGGTGGTGATTGCCGACGACGACGTCCGCTGGGAGCCCGAGGTGCTGCGGCGGGCGGCCGAGCTGCTCGACCGCCACGACCTCGTCCGCCCCCAGAACTACTTCGACCGTCTGCCCTGGCACGCTCGCTGGGACGCGGCGCGGACGCTGCTCAACCGCAGCATCGGCCGCGATTACCCGGGGACCCTGGCGGTGCGGCGCTCGCGGATGCTGGCGATGGGGATGTACGACGGCGACGTCCTCTTCGAGAACCTTGAGCTGATGCGGACCGTCCGCGCCCACGGCGGCAGCGTCACCTCGCCGCTCGACCTCTACGTCGCTCGCGTCCCGCCCTCGGCGGCGCACTTCTGGGGCCAACGCACCCGCCAGGCCTACGACGACTTCGCGCTGCCGCTGCGGATGGCCTTGTGGCTGTCGGTGTTGCCACTGATGGGACTCGAAGGACACCTCAGATATGCCGACGGGACGAAAAGACGCACCTACGGAGACAAATCGTCCCGTCGCCGGCGCAGGCTTCGACAGATCGGCCCGTTGCCGGCAGCGGTCGGACTTGCCATCGCGGCGGCTGAGGTTGGCCGCCGGCGCGCCGGCGGCACTTCTGTTTTCCCAGCCAGCTCGTCGTTCCTCGCCCCGCTCTGGATCCTCGAGCGCGGGGTCTGCGCCTGGCTGGCGGTGCTGCAACGGTTGCGCTTCGGCGGCGTCCGCTACGGCGACTCGGTGATCCCCGTCGCCGCCCACTCCGAGCGGCAGCTGCGGCGACGTCTCGCTGAGGCTCGCTAGGCGGCCGGCTGCAGAGAGTCGGCGTCGGCGGAGGCGGCGGGGGCGGACGTGACGATCGCCGCCGGCTCGAGGCTCATCCGCTCGTCGAGGCCGGTGAGGCTGAGCAGGCGCTGAACGGCGCCGTGCTCGCTCGGCAGGAAGCTGAGCCGCTCGCCGCCGTTGTGCATCGCGTCGACCAAGAGCGCGATGCCGGTCGAATCGAGGAACTCCAGCTTCGTCAGATCAACGACGACGCGCTTCTCGGAGCGAAGGGCTTCGCTGAGGATCGAGCCCGCGCAATCGGCGTTGGCGAGATCCATCTCGCCCTGCAACGCGATCCGCAGTCGATCGCCTTCGGACGTCTGCTGAACGGCCAGCAGCCCGTCATGGATTTGAAAATCGGTGGTGGGCACTTCTGGGACCTCCCGTATACGGAATTTGGAAGTCCCGGAGCGCTTCTGCAGGCGCTCGACGGTCTTGCCTCTCTGTTACAGAGCCAGCTGGCTACAGCGACAGCGGTACCGATCTGACCCTCACGAGATCGTAACGCACTACCGAATTCTTGCCAAGGGATTGCGCGGAGTTTGCGGCAGGCGTTTGCGCGCCGCCCGCACCCGCTGCAACAGCCGCTCGCGTTTCAGGGCGGGGCCAAGCTCGGGGCTGCGGATCTCCTGGTGGGCTCTGGCGACGTCGTTGCTGAGGGCTGCGGGCGGGGCGTTCATGGTCTCCTCCGGCTATGAAAAATCGGGATGTCCTCGGTGCCTCTCCCAATCTCCGTGCGATGCCGTGAGACGTGAGCGGTTCTCCATTCGACACAAACAGCGCTGTGACCGTTGTGCCATTCGTCTGATTACCCACTGGATAAGTGACCAAACCCACCGTTTGAAGCAGGTTCAGCGGGGAAGCTATTCGCCAAGAAACGCCATGGAACACGCCGGTTTTCAACATCGGGCGCTGATCTACGAGGGCGCCGACGAGTACCTGGCAGGGACGGTCCCGTTCCTGCGGGCCGCGCTGGAGGCGGGACAGCCCGTTCTGGTCGCGGTGCGGCGGGAGCAGGCCGAGCTGCTGAAAGGCGAGCTGGGCGATGAAGCGGGCGGGCTGAGGTTCGTCCGGATCGAGGAGGCCGGGCGCAACCCGGCCGGGGTGATCCCGCTCTGGCGGGACTTCGTCGACCAGAACAAGGGCCGCTCGGTACGCGGAGTCAGCGAACTGGTCTGGGCCGACCGCAGCCCGGCGGAGATGGAGGAGTGCCACCGCCACGAGGCGCTGCTCAACCTCGCCTTCGCCGAGAGTCGGCCTTGGGCGCTGCTCTGCCCCTACGACGCCTGCACGCTCGCCGACGACGAGCTGGAGCGGGCGGCGTCGACCCACAAGCTGATCTCCCGCGAAGGGCGGACGGAGGAGAGCGCCGCCTTCGACCACGAGTTCGACAGCCTCGCCGGGGAGCTGCCGCCGCCGCGGGTGCGGGCGGAGACGCTCTCCTTCGGGCTCCGCGAGCTTTCTGGCGTTCGCGGGCGGGTGGCCGCCGCCGCCGAACGGGCGGCAATGGACCCTCGCGCCGTCGCCGACCTCGTCACCGCGGCCAGCGAGCTCGCCGCCAACAGCGTCATGCACGGCGGCGGCACCGGCACCCTGCGTCTCTGGCGCGAGAACGGCAGCCTGCTGGTGGAGGTCCAGGACGAGGGGCGGATCGAGGAGCAGCTGGTCGGCCGCCTGCGTCCCGACATCACCCAGGAGGGCGGCCGCGGACTCTGGCTCGCGAACCAGCTCTGCGACCTAGTCCAGATCCGCTCCGGTGAGGCCGGGACGGTCGTGCGACTGCACGTGCTCGCGCACCAGCTCGCCGCCGACGAACACGACGCCGCCTACGCGTAGAAGATGCGTGGCTCCTTGGCGGGCCGGGTAGTTGACGGCCATGCCAGATAACGATCCGCGGACCCAGCTAGTCAAGTACCTCACCGACGCCCACTCGATCGAGGAACAGGCGCTCGTGCAGATGAAGCGCGCCCCCGATCTGGTCGAGGGCCCGCTCTCGGAGAGCTTCCAGCGCCACCTCGGGGAGACCGAATCCCAGGAGCAGCGGGTGCGCGAGCGGCTCGAGGCGCACGATGCCTCGCCCTCGAAGATGAAGGACGTGGCCGGGCAAGCGGGCGGCTTCGGGATGGTGCTGTTCGCCAAATCCCAGCCGGACACCCCGACGAAGCTGGCGATGCACGCCTTCTCCTACGAGCACATGGAGGTGGCGGCGTACGAGCTGTTGGCGCGGGCGGCGCGCGAAGCCGGCGACGGGGCGACGGCGGAGATGGCGCTGGCGATCGCCGACGAGGAGCGGGAGATGGCCGGCCGGGTCGCGGCGGGCTTCGACGAAGCGGTCGAGCAGGCGCTGCGCGAAGTCGATCCCGACGACCTCGACGAGCAGCTCAACTCCTACCTCTCCGACATTCACGCCCTCGAGGGGCAGTCGAAGCAGCTACTGGAGAAAAGCAAGGAGCTCGACGTACCGGCGCCGCTGGCCGAGGCCTTTGCCCACCACCTCGAGGAGACCGAAGGCCACCTGGAGAAAGTCGAGGACCGCCTCGACGATCGCGGCGCCAGCCCCTCAGCGGTCAAGGACGCGATGCTGAAACTGGGCGCGCTCAACTGGGGCGCCTTCTTCGCCGCCCAGCCCGACACCCCGGCGAAGCTGGCCGGCTTCTCCTACGCAGTCGAGAACCTCGAGATCGCCGCCTACGAATTGCTGAAGCGAGTGGCCGAGCGAGCCGGCGACCAAGAGACCGTCGCCCTCGCCAACTCCATTCTCACCGAGGAGCGAAACGCCGCCCAGCAAGTAGCCGACCAATGGTCGATCTCAATGTCAGCGGCGTAGGCGCGAGCCGCAGCGCGGCGCCCTAAAGGGCCCAGGCCGTCCCGGTTTCGATGGGCGGAGCGGTCGATCTAGGAGAAGACCACCCGAAGTCACACTTTCACGCGCCTCCGTGGCGCGAAAAGTTGCAAAGCGCGCACCACCCGTGCGCCCCGGCCCGCCAGCGTTCCGGCCATGCCGCAAACCCCGAGCGCCCATTCCGAACTGCATCAAATTCTCTCGCCAGCAGAAGGAGAATTTGATGCAGTTGGGGGTGAGGTGGGTGGCGTCGCGTGAAGGATCGAGCAGCGACGGCGGTCATTCGCGGACTGGCGGAGCGGCAGCATGGCGTTTTCGGTCACTGGCAGCTCTTGGAGGCAGGAGTGGGAAAGGGTCTTGCCTTCGAGCGTCGGCAAGGTGGGCTGTTGATGCCGGTGCATCACGGCGTTTACGCCCTTGGCCGAACAGGCTTGACCCGTGAGGGCCGGTGGATGGCCGCGGTTCTAGCTTGCGGGCCAGGAGCGGTTCTCTCGCACTTCAGCGCTGGGCGGCTCTGGGGGATTTGCGGCTCTTATGGACCAATCGAGGCTCTGCGGCAGTCGGGTGGTTTTCATCCAAACGGACACCGTGGGGTGAGGCTCCACCAGACGCGCCGGCTCGAGTTATACGAAGTCACGGTGGAGCGCGGGATACCGGTCGCCGTGATGGAGCGGGTGCTGCTTGATCTGGCCGCTCGGACCGATGCGAAGCGCCTGGAGCGCGCATTTGTCCAGGCCTACAAAAGGGATGACTTCTCTTGGGCGCGCCTCGGACGCATCATCACTCGCAGGCGTGGCTGCAAGGGAGTGGGGAAGCTGCGCCGGATCGCACTCGAAGTCCACCCGGAGGCGCTGGAGACGAAATCGCCTCCGGAGGTCGACTTCCTCGCGCTGTGGCGGGAGACCGAGATGCCGACGCCCTTCGTCAACGTCCTTGTCGGCGGGCACCTTGTCGATTTCCTCTGGCCCGAGCAAAAAGTCATCGTCGAAACCGATAGCTGGAGCTATCACGGCGATCCTCTCGCGTTCGAGAGGGACTACCAGCGAGACGTCGAGCTCATCGCCGCCGGCTACGACGTGCACCGCACCACCGCCAAGATGCTCGAACGCGACCCCGGCCCCTTCCTCCAGAACGTCCGCCGCGCCCTCCTCACCCGAACTGCATCAAATTCTCCTTCTGCCAGCGAGAGAATTTGATGCAGTTCGGGTGAGGGCCTGCGCTCCCCGCCTGGCACGATTTTGGGTGCGGAGGGTCGGCTCGGGCTACGGGATGCCCTGCGTGCTGCTGGTGGCTGCCGGGAGGGTTCTTTGGGCGGCGGCTAGGTGGAGGTCTTCTAGGCGCTGGCCTTGGCTGTCGGCTCTCGCGGCTAGGTCGTGGAAGTCGAAGCCGTCGAGGGACTCGCCGAAGGACTGCTCGAGGGCGTTCCAGAGCTGGAGCTTGCCGCCGACCAGGCCGGAGAGGACCTCGAGCTCGAGGACGCGGCTGAGCGGGGAGTAGCCGCGGATGCGGCCGTTCAGCTTCAGGCGGCCGAGCTTCTCGGCGACCTTGGCGAGGGTCGGTTTCACCGGATCGCGGCCGACGCCCTGCTGCTCCATCAGCCGCTCCAGGGTCCGCTCGTCCTCCTCGATCTCCCCGCAGAGCTGCGCCAGCGGCTCGCCGAACTCGGCGTCGCCCTGGTTCGAGGAGCGCAGGCGGCGGGCCAGCTCGACTGCGAGCGTGGCCCCCGCCAGATGGTCGTTGAGGTAGATGGCCAGGAAGCGGTCTGCGTCTGCGTTCGAGGCCATCGCCGGCTCAGGCCTCCTCGTACGGATCTTTCTCGCCGGCCAGCTGCAGCGCGCACTCCTTGGTCTCGCTGAAGTGCCGTTCCTGGATCGGCAGCGCCCAGCCGGTCAGATCGGAGACCTGCTCCTCGCCGGCCTGCTCGTTCAGTTTCTGCAGCACCATCCAGTGGCCGACCTCGCCCGCCTCGGCCATGGTCATGAACTCGAAGCCGTCGAGCCCGTCGGCCTCGTCGCCGAGGTAGGTGTCCATCATCTCGGTCGCCTCGCCTTTGGTCTCCCGCGCCTTGTCGAGAATCGCCGTCTTCTTGCCGTCGCGCTGCTCGGCCACCGCGGTCGCGCGCCGCGCCGTCTCCTCGGCCTCCTCGCGCATCGTCTGCAGTTTCTCGGCGATGCCCTCGTCGTCGACCAAGCCCTCAACTTTTTCGGTCGCTTTCGAAGCCGCTTCCGCGAGGCCCAACACCTCCGCCAGCTTCTCCTCCAAAGTCGTCAACTCAGCCATCGATTCCTCCTGTTCGGGGTGGACGTTGCGGTTCACCTACCCGAGCCACACGTGCTCGAAGCGCAGGCCACCCGCCTCGGCGTGGAGGAGGCCCATCGAGGGGCGGGGGGCGCGGCGGCGCTCGGTTGGGCTGCCGGGATTGAAGATTTGGAAGCCACCCTCGGCTTCGTGCAGGGGCAGGTGGCTGTGGCCGAAGATCACCGCGTCGGCCTCGGGGAAGCGGGCGCGCAGACGGTTCAGCCGCCCGCCTTTCGGCCCGGCATCGTGGACGACAGCGACCGTGCGCCCGCCTACCTCGACCGTCAGCGTTTCCGGTAGCCGCTGCCACAGCGCTGGCTCGTCGACGTTGCCGTAGACGCCGAAAACGACCGGGCAGAGCGCTTCCAGCTCCGACAGCACCGAGACCTCGGAGAAGTCGCCGGCGTGGATCACCGCCTCGGCGGCCCGGATCTTCTCGACGCATTCATCCGGCAACCGGCGTTTGCCCTTCGGCATGTGGGTATCAGAGACGACAGCAAGCATGGCGGGGATGGTCGAGCGTTATCTCATGTTCTTCGGCGATTCGCACACCGTAGGGGTGGGCGACGAGGAGGGTCTCGGCTGGACCGGGCGCGTATTCGCCGCGGCGATGGAGGCCGGGATCCCGACCACCTCCTACAACCTCGGCGTCGGCGGCGAGACCTCGGCCGATGTCGCCGCCCGCTGGCGCGCCGAGGCCCGGCCGCGGTTGCCGCGCGATTCGGTCGAGGGCGACGCGCGGGTCGTCCTCGCCGTCGGCGTCAACGACGTCTCCTTGGAAGACGAGAGCCGGCGCTGCACGCAGGAGCAGTCCCTGCTCTCGCTTGAAGAGGTGCTGCTCGGCTCCCAGGGGCTCGGCCTGCGGCGATTCGTCGTCGGCCCGGCGCCGATCGACGACGAGGCGACGAACGACCGCATCGCCGAGCTCTCCTACGCCTACCGGATGCTCTGCGCCCGTCACCGGGTGCCGTTCGTCCCCCTGGTCGACGAGCTTCGCGCCAACGAGGCGTGGCGGCGGTCGATCGCCGCCGGCGACGGCTGCCACCCCGGCGCCGCCGGTTACGCCGAGATCGCCCGGCTCGTCCTCGCCGCCGGCTGGCTCGACTGGCTGCGCTCGAGCCCCTAGCGGAGCACTCAGCCCGCCGCTGCGAGCGGCTCGTCGACCTCGTAGCCGAACTCGACCAGGGCCGCGCCCATCGCCTCGTGCATCGCCCGTTGCTCGGCGGCGTTGAGGTTGTCGCGCCAGCCGCCGGGCTGGGCCTGGCGGGTGAAGCTGTGGCGGCCGCGCTTCGCCCGCGGCAGCTTCTCGAACCGGTGCGCTTCGACCACCTCGGGCACGTGCGCCGTGTCGATCCCGGCCATCGCGCAGATCCTCTCCATGCAGGCCTCGGTCTCGCCGCGCAGCTCCTCGTAGCGGATCTGGATCCGGTCGCCTTCGGCCCGCGAGTCGTAGGCCTGCTTGACCGCGCGGCTGCGGTAGGCCCAGACTTCCGAGAGCCATTTGATCAGCGGAATCCGGCCCTCGTCGTTGACCGGGAAGGCGCCGCCGGGGATCGCCCATGAGCCGTCGCTGTAGGCGTCGAGCCAGGAATCGACGACGTCGCGCCCGTCGCGCAAGAGGAAGATCACCTTCGAGGCGGGGAAGAGCTCGGCGAGGAACGGGGCCACGTGTGAGCCCGGCTCCTTGACGACGAAGGCCGCCGCCTGTGCCGGGTCGACGCCGACCTCCGCGGCTTCCGCCTCGAAGCGCGCCGCGATCAGCTGCCGCAGCGGCTCCCACCAGGCCTCGCGGTGGCGCTCGGCGAAGAAGTAGCCCGACTCCTCGGCCTTGACGTCGAGCAGCGTGCTGAGCTCGGGCGGGTCGTCGCAGGCGGCCCAGGCGAGCGGGATCGGCCGCCAGACGCCGAGGTGGTGGCCGAGGTGGGGATCATCGACCGGAACCACGCCTTCCAGGTCGGAGAGCATTTTCAGCAGCCAGGTGCTGCCGCTGCGGGACGATCCGAAGATCCAGGCGAGCCTGTTCTCCTGCATGTTGGGAGGAACGGTACCCCTCCCAGTCGGAAATCAAAACCTCAGGAGTTCTTCCGCAAAATGCCGGAAAGCGCGCCCCCGCCCGCGGCGAGGAAGGCCCGCCGCAGCGCTCCGCGCCGCCGCGAGCGCCAGCCGCCTTCGACCTGGTGGGGCCCGGTGCTGCCCAGGACGTTGCCCGGTGCCGGGTCTGCCGGCAGCTCCCCCCAGGTCCCCTGCACGAAGGCCGGATGGGCGAGGCGGCGGTAGAGCGGCGGCGCCGCCGCGTGCAGGATCTCGAGCCCGCGGCCGGCGCGGCCGTAGCTGACCTCGCGCAGCGGATCCTCGGCGCAGGCCTCGATCCCCGCCGCCACTTCCTCGGGGTCGAGGACGGGCGGGATCGGCCGCACCTGCCGGCCGGTGTAGTTGCCGGCGTGCTCGAAGATCGGCGTGTCGACTGCCTGCGGGACGACCGCGGCGACGTGGATGTCGGGCTCGGAGACAAGTTCGCCCTGCAGGCATTCGGAGAAGGCGCGCACCGCGTGCTTGCTGACGACGTAGGGCGTGACCTGGGGCGAGGGGACCCGGCCCCAGACCGAGGACATGTTGATCAGGACGCCGCTGCCCTGGCGCCGGAAGCGTCGCAGCGCCGCCCGCGCCCCGTGCACCTGCCCCATCAGGTTGGTCTCGACGATGCGGCGGAAGACCTCAGAGGGAATGTCGTCGAAGGTCCCGTAGGCCATCGTCGCCGCGTTGTTGACCCAGACGTCGAGGCGACCGAAGCGCTTCTCGACCGCGGCGGCGAAGCCCTCGACCGCCTCCTCCTCGGCGACGTCGAGCGGCCGCGCCAGCACCGCGGCGCCGGCTGCCTCGCACTCGGCGGCGACCTCGGCCAGCGGCTCCTCACTGCGGGCGCAGAGGGCCAGCGAACCGCCGCGCCGGGCGATCCGCAGCGCCGCCGCCCGGCCGATGCCGCTGGAGGCACCGGTGATCACAACCACTGCTTGCTCCAGCGGCCGCGGCACGTCCGGGCTCCTAGCCGAGGCCCTTGTCCTCGGCTGCTTTGTAGGCGATCTGGAGGAAGTCGGCGATCGTCAGCGCCGCGAACAGCGAGGCGATGAAGCGGGTCACGCGGGGGGCGAAGAGGAGGCCGACGGAGAAGCCGGCGATCACCCAAAGGCTGAGGCAGAAGGGGCAGATCAGCAGCTCGCCGATCGCCTTGCGCAGACCGGTCCCGCGCGAGCGCTCCTCGAGCTCGGCCGGGCCGCCCTTGCCTTCGAGCTCGGTGAACGGCGCCCGCAGCGGGCTCGTCACCTTGTCCTTGGCGATCACGCGGCTGAGTTTGTGGGAGGCGGTGCCGATCAGCAGCAGCTGGCCGGCCGGCACCTGCTCGGGCAGATCGCGCCCCTGGCGCTTGGCGATCGCCAGCGCCGCCGCCACCAGGGTGCCGAAGATGCTCATGAAGCCCAGGTAGGAGAGGAGGGGCGGCCGCTTCTCCGGCGGGGCATAGCCCTCGACCGGATTGGGCAGCTCCTCGAGGATGCTTCCGTCGCCGGGGGTCGCGCTCGTCATTGCCCTCGGCTACCCGCTGCGGTGCAGGTTCCAACCCTCGCTGCTGACGGCGACGTGCCAGGCGCCGTCGGGCCCGCGCCGCTCCAGCACCAGCCCCAGCGCGACGGCCCTGCGCACCGCTCGCCGCAGCTCCCGCTCGCCGAGCCGCGGGAAACGCTGTCGCAGCTCGCCGCGGCGGCAGAATCCGTCGTCGGCGAGGGCGACGATCGCGGCGACGACCTCCTCCGGCGGCGGCAGTTTTCCCAGTCTTTGCGTCATCTTGCCCTCAACGCTAGGATCGCGGCGATGTCGGCGGGGAAGCAGGATTCCAGATGATGCAGCGCTTCAAAGTCAACGAGCGTCAGCTCGAGAACGGTGCGCGCGACATCCAGATCGAAGGCGAGCTGGACCTGGCGGTCGCCGGTCAGCTCGACGAGGTTCTCGGCAAGGCTTGCGAGCAGTGCGAGCGGGTGCTGGTCGGCCTCGAGCGTTGCGCCTTCATCGACTCCTCCGGGATTGCGGTGATCCTGCGCGCTCACAACCGCATGCAGGAGGACGGCCACCGGCTTGCCGTCTACGGTCCGAAGGCCCAGGTCCTGCGGGTGCTCTCGATGACCGGCCTCACCTCCAACGGCCTCGTCTTCGACAGCGCCGAGGAGGCGCTGGCGGCGCTCGGCTAAGCCCGACTCGCGCGCACTATCAGGCTGCGCTGCGGGACCAGGACCGTCGCCCGCTGCACCATCCGCTCCGGCTCGGGCGCCAGCGGCGTCAACTGCACGGCCCGCAGCACCGCCGGCACCACGGTCTCGATCTCGGCGTGGGCGAGAGGTTCGCCGACGCAGCGGCGGGCGCCGCGGCCGAAGGGGAAGAAGGGCCAGGAGGGGGTGATGTCGGCCAACCAGCGCTCTGGCTCGAAGCGGTCGGGGTCGCGAAACCCGCGGGGGTCGCGGTGGACCAGCGAGGTCGGGGCGACGACGGTGGCGCCGGCCGGCAGCTCGCGACTTTCCACTCGCATCGGCTCGAGCAGGCGCCGCAGCGATCCCGAGGCCGGCGGCCGTAGCCGCAGGACCTCGCGGACGATCGCGTCGGAGCGGCGGCTGCGGGGGTCGGCGGCGAAGGTCTCGGCCAACTCCGGCTCGCGAGCGAAGCGGTCAAGGATCCAGGTAAGGGCGATCGAGGGCGGCTCCTGCGCCGCCATCAGCAGCGACATCAACTCGTCGACGATCTGCTCGGTGGTGAGGTGATCCTCGGCGGCGACCATGCAGCCGAGCACGTCGATCTCCTCGCTGTTGGTGTTGTTGCCGGTTTTGTTGGTGGTGTCCGCGCGGCGCGCTTCCACCGCGCGCGAGAGGGCGGCCACAACCGGCGCCTGGCGTTGCTCGAAGAGCGCCTGGCCGAGCTCGCCGAGCAGGCCGTCGCCTTTGCCGGGCAGCGTCACCGGGGGGTTGCCCGGCGTGCGCAGCATCCGCCCGATCGCCTCGATCAGCTCGCGGGCGATCTCCTCCTCGCGCACTCCCAGCACCAACCGCACGAAGACCTCGTCGCAGAGGGTGCGAAGGCGGGAGAGGAGGCGGAAGGGACGGTTCAGCGGCCAGGCGGCGGCGTGGCGCTCGGCGATCGCCGCGATCGCCTCGCGGCGGGAGTCGATTACTTCCGGCGCGAAGGCGGGCGCGATCCGCGCCCGCGCCGCACGGTGGGCCTCGGCGTCGCCGCCAAAGACCGAGCGGCTGGAGGCGAAGGGGAGGACAGCGCGGCGCGCCTCGCCTGCGTGGGCGCGCTCGGGGTCGGAGTCGAGCAGGGCTTCCACTGCCTCGGGCTCGGTAACGACAAAGGTCGGGCGGGCGGTCAGCAGCCGGATCTGGAAGACGTCGCCGAACTCCTCCCGCTGGCGGCGCAGGAACTCGAGCGGGTCGCGGTGGAAGGCGACGGTCTGCGCGAGGGTGTTCGCTTCCGGGCCGGGCGGCGGCTGCAGCGGCCGGGAGACGTTCGGGATCGGCATCCCTTGCGTTTACCCAGCGGCCAGCGCGAAGGAAACCGCTTCCTAATGCCGCTTCTCGACGAAGCTGATCTGGCCGTTGGTCTCGAGGATCGCCCAGCGGACCTCCCCAAGAGAGCCGATCTGTTCCAAGCGCGCCTCCTGTTCGACCTCCTCGACGGTCAGCCGCTGGCGGCGCAGGTTCCTCTCGACCACCTCGCCGTCCTCGATCAGGACGATCGGCTCGCCGGCGAGGACCGGCCGCAGCTTGCGGACCCGCAGGCTCGTCCAGGAGACGAGCACCGTCAGCAGAGCGATCGTCGAGACCGCCAGCAGCGCCCCGGTGACCGAGTAGTCGCTCTGGGTGACGCCCTGCTGGACGAGGTCGCCGATTACAACCAGAAGGATGATGTCGAAGGGCTCCATCGAGCTCAACTCGCGGCGGCCGAGCATCCGCATCAGAGCAAAGAGGAAGACGAAGATGACCGCGGCGCGGATGACGATGTCCATCAGGGGATCTCCATCAGGGGAAGTTCACCTGGGTGCGGTCGATCGAGGCGATCTCTTCGTCGGCGTCGTAGAGGGCGACGTCGGCGTTATGGGTGCCGACGTCGTTGGGATTCGCCTGCAGGGCGATGTAGACGTTGAGGGTGCGACCGGGCGGCAGCGGCGCGTAGCGGATCTTCAGGTGGCGGGAGTCGGTGGTGGTTTCGGCCGGTTCGGGTTCCACCGTGTTGACCGTCGTTTCTTCGATCCAGCCCTTGTCGAAGACCAGGGTGGGGGCGCCGATCGCCTCGTTCGCATGGATCTGCAGCCGTGCCTGGTAGAGAAGGCCGCCGCGCACCCGTTCGGGGGCGGTCACCCTCAGGGTCCCAGCCGCCGCGCCGGCTTCCTCGGTCTGCGGCTTGGCGCCGAAGACGTTGAAGAGGGCCGCGAGGACGAAAAGCGTGAGCAGAAGGAGGAATCCGTGGCGCAGCCACTGCCCCGCCTGTTTCCCCTCAAAATCGCGGTGCCGCGGCAGGTCGATCCCCTGCGGGAGGTCCGACATGGGGGCCAGCCTAGGCGGCGGGTCGGGCGGAATATCGAAAAACGTATGAACGATTAATCGTTCATACGTTCATACGAAAAATCGTATGACGAGGCGGCGAAGGAATCGAACCTTCCAAGCGGTGGGCTGCACCGCCCTGCCGGCTTTGAAGGCCGGATGGGCCACCAGACCCCTGCCGCCCCAGGTTGAGGCGAGCTTATTGCGTGCCCGGGCGGGGGAGGTGGCGGTCGCCGTCGCGGCGCAGGCGCTTTTCGGCGTCGAGCTGCTCGAGCAGGGCTTGGGCGTATTTGCGGCTGAGGCCGAGGGCGTCGCGGACGGCGGCGATCGTGGTCGAGCCGTCGCTCTCGGCGAGGGCGAGGACGAGGCGGGCGAGCTGCTCGTAGACGGTGGCGGCGTAGACGACGTCGGCCTTGGCGCGGACGGCGGCGCCGGCGGCGGCGAGCTCGCCGAAGGCCTTCTCGACCCGGCGGCGGTCGGCGCCGAGGTCCTCGGCGAGCTGGACCGCGCCGCGGGGGCGCGGTCCGTCCTTCTCCAGCTCGGCAAGGACGCTGCGAGCGAAGGGGTCGGGCTCGGCGGGCGGCGGGGGAGGTGCAGGCGTCGGTTCATGGGCGGCGGTGGGCGGCTCCCAGCCGGGGCCGTGGCGCGGCGGAGAGGGGTCGCGGACAATGCCGCCGCCGAGGGTGTCGGGCGGGGCGATGCGGCGGACGACGACGCGGTCGCCGGCGCGGGCGAGCAGCGGGCTCTCCAGCCGCAGCTGGGCGCCGCTGTCGCCGAGGTCGACGACGCGGGCGGCGCTGTCTCGGGTGCCGAGGTGAACCTGGACTCGGGGCTCGGCGACGATCGCAGCGGCCCCATCGAGCAGGTCGACGTCGAGGCGGTAGGTGACCGCGACGCCGGCACCCTCGCTCGCGACCACGTCGCCGCGGGCGATCTCGTCGCGCTCGATGCCGCCGAGGTTGAAGGCGACCCGCTGATGCGCGTCCGCCGCCTGCAGCGACCGGTCGTGGACCTCGATCGAGCGCACCCGCGCCTCCCGTCCCTGCGGCAGGATCGTCACCCGCTGCCCCCGCTCGATCCGCCCCGACCAGAGCGTCCCGGTTACCACCGTCCCATGCCCGGCGACCGTGAAGGCGCGGTCGACGTGGAGCACCGGCTCGTCAGGAACGTCCGCCGGCGTTCGTCCTTTCCCATACATATGTGGGGGAAAGGACGAACGCCGCATGGTTTCCGTCTCTTCGGCGACCTTGACCAGCGTCGCGCGCAGCTTCTCCAAGCCCTCGCCCGTCTGCGCACTCACTTCGACCAAGGGCGCCCCCGGCACCAGCTCTTCTGCCGCCGCGGCTGCGAGCTGGCGGGTCTCCTTGTCGACCAGGTCGATCTTGGTCAGGGCGACGACGCCTTGCTCGACGCCGAGGGCGCGGAGGACCGCCAAGTGCTCGAGCGTCTGCGGCATTGGGCCGTCGTCGGCGGCGACGACGAGCAGGAACATGTCGATGCCGCTGGCGCCGGCGATCATCGTCCGCACGAAGCGCTCATGGCCGGGGACGTCGATGAGGCTGAGGTGGCGCTCGCCGAGGTCGAGGTCCGCGAACCCCAGCTCGATCGACATCCCGCGCCGCCGCTCCTCGGCGAGGCGGTCGGTGTCGCGGCCGGTCAGCGCCTGCACGAGCGCCGTCTTGCCGTGGTCGATGTGGCCGGCGGTGCCGACCGTCAGCGGCTGCGGCGCCACCTCAGGCGAGCGCCTCCCGCACGGCGACTGCGGCGAGCATCGCCTCTTCGTCGCTCATCGTCCGCGGGTCGAGCACGACCCGGTCGTCGACGATGCGGGCGATCACCGGCGGCTCGATTTCTCGCAGGCGCGTGAGCAGCACGTCGGCACCGGCCTCGCCCGGGTCCACCCAGCAAGCCGGTCCTTCCAACGAGACGTCTGCGAGCGAGCCGCCGCCGGGTGCGCCGCTCGCGCGGCCGACGCTGGCGCTCGCGCCGATCGCCTGCGCCATCGTTTCCGCTCGCAGTCGCAGCTCCTTCTCCGGCGCATCGATCATCGCCAGGGCCGGTAGCGCCGCCGGCCCCTCGTCGCGGTGCAAGCGCAGCGTCGCCTCCAGCGCCGCCAGCTGCAGCTTGTCGAGCCGCATCGCCCGCGCCAGCGGGTGGCGGCGGCAGCGCTCAACCGCCTCGGCGGGGCCGAAGAGGATGCCGGCCTGGGGGCCGCCGAGCAGCTTGTCGCCCGAGCAGCAGACGAGGTCGGCGCCAGCGGCGACCGCGGCGCGGACCGTCGGCTCGCCGTGGATCTCGCCGAGGGCGCCGGAGCCAAGATCGTCGACCATTGCGATCCCGCGCTCGCGCGCCAGCGCCGCCAGCTCGGCCGCCCCTGGCTGCTCGGTGAAGCCGACGATGCGGAAGTTCGACTGGTGGACGCGGAGGATCGCCATCGTGCGCTCGCCGATCGCGGCGGCGTAGTCCTCGATCCGGGTGCGGTTGGTCGTCCCGACCTCGACCAAGGTCGCGCCGGAGTGGGCGAGGATCTCCGGGATCCGGAAGGAGCCGCCGATCTCGATCAGCTCGCCGCGGCTGACCAGCACCTCGCCGTCGCCGGCCAGCGCAGCCAGCGCCAGCATCACCGCGGCGGCGTTGTTGTTGACCGCCAGCGCCGCCTCGGCGCCGCTCAGCTCGCAGAGCAGCCCCTCGACGTGGACGCCGCGGCTGCCGCGCTCTCCGCTCTCGAGGTCGTACTCGAGGTTGCTGTAGCCGGCGGCGGCCTCGCTGACCTGCGCGACCGCGGCGGGCGCGAGCGGCGCGCGGCCGAGGTTGGTGTGCAAGACGACTCCGGTGGCGTTGACGACGCGGCGCAGGCTCGGCCGGGTCAGCCGCGCCAGGCGCTCGGCTGCCGCGCTCGCCAGTTCCTCCTCGCTAAGCGACGGCCCGCCGCCGCGGATCGCCTGCCGCGCGGCGTCGATCGTCTCCCGCGCCGCGGCGACCGCAAGCTGGTGCGGCGCTTCCGGCAGCCGCGCGGCGAGCCGCTCGACGGAGGGCAGGCTGCGGAGGCGCTTGGTGTCTCCCGGCTGGGTCTCGGTGTCCATATGGGTCCTTCCGGCTACCCTCGATGCGATGGCTATAGCGACCGATCGCCCGAGGCTGACCGAACTTTCCCATGGGGCGGGCTGTGCCTGCAAGATCGGCGCCGCCGAGCTGCGGGAGATCCGCGCCAGCCTGCCGACCTTCGCCGACCCGGCGCTGCTGGTCGGACTCGACCCCGCCGACGACGCCGCCGTCTACAAGCTGAGCGACGAGCTGGCGTTGGTCCAGACCCTCGATTTCTTCACCCCGATCGTCGACGACCCGCGCGACTTCGGCCGCATCGCCGCCACCAACGCGCTCTCGGACATCTACGCGATGGGCGCGCGACCGCTGCTGGCGCTGAACATCGTCGCCTTCTCGCTCGAGCAACTCGGCGGCGAGGTGCTGGCGGAGATCCTCGCCGGCGGCGCCGAGGTAGCCGCGGCCGCCGGCGTCGCGATCGGCGGCGGCCACTCGATCGACGACCCCGAGCCGAAGTACGGGATGACGGTCAGCGGCGTCGTCCATCCCGACGAGCTGCTGACCGCGGCCGGCGCCCGTCCCGGCGACGACCTCTACCTGACCAAGCCGGTCGGAGGCGGGCTGATCACCACCGCCGCCAAGCGCGGGATCGCCGAGCCCGCCTGGGTCGAGGCCGCGGTCGCGGCGATGACCACCCTCAACGCCGACGCTGCCGGTTCGGCCCGCGCCGCCGGCGCCCACGCCCTCACCGACGTCACCGGCTTCGGCCTGCTCGGCCACCTGCACGAGATCTGCGAGGCGAGTGGGGTGGGGGCGGAGATCGACGCCGCCGCCGTGCCGGCGCTGCCGGGTGCCCTCGAGCTCGCCGCCTCCGGCAAGGCCGAAGCCGGCGGCAGCCGTCGCAACGCCGAGGACGCCAGGCGCTTCACCACCTGGAGCGACGACGTTCCGCCCGAGCGCCGAGCTCTGCTCACCGACGCGATGACCTCCGGCGGCCTGCTCGCCGCCGTCCCGTCGGGTACGCCGATGGGCGGTACGAAGGTGGGCACCCTCATCGAGGGTGAGCCGAGGATCGCCGTCTCCTGAGGTTCTTCAGTTTCCTGCGGGCCGTTCTCCGGGTAGGTGGACCGGTGCCTCCGCCTGCCGTTTTCGCCGTCGCCGCCGCCGCTGCCTGGCCTGCCCCCGCCGGGGCGCAGGCCGTGCCTGTGACCCCGCCCGGCCCGCCGCCGCAGCTGCTGCTCTTCCACGGCGGCTCCTTTCTCTATGAAGATCCCACCTTCGAGGAAGCGACCGAGCCCCTGGTGGAGGCGGCCGGTTTCGTGCCCCACTACGTCGACTATCCCCTCGGCGACCTGCCAGGCGCGCTGACGCGGGCGCGGGCGGAAGCGGCGCGGCTGCGGTCGCGGTTCGGCGCCGAAGCGGTCTACGCCTACGGGTCCTCTGCCGGCGGCACGCTGGCGGCGCTACTCGCCGGGGAAGGCCTGGTCGCCGCCGCTGTTGCCAAGGCCCCGCCCTCGGACCTGGTCGGCTGGACCTGGCCGCTGGGGACCTACGGCGCCGACTACTACGAACAGATCGGCCTCAGCGAAGAGGCTCGCTACCGGCTCTCTCCTCTGCGGCGGCCGGAGCGGGAGCCGCTGCTCCTACTTCAGGGCCGCTCCGACGCGGTGGTGCCGGCGGCGATGAGCGAGGCGTTCGCGGCGAAGTTCGGCCAGGTCCGCCTCTGGCTGCTGGCCGGGGGGCACCGGGCCGAGCGCTCGCGCCCGCAGGTCGTCGTCCGGGCGCTGCGCTGGCTCCTGCGCGCGAGCGGCGCCGAAGAACCGAGCGGAACCGCCGAGGACGGCAATGGCGCCTGACCCCAAGCACGAGTTCCGCCCCGACATCGAGGGCCTGCGCGCGGTCGCGATCGGCGCCGTCTTGCTCTGCCACGCCGGTCTCGGCTTCGCCGCCGGCGGCTTCATCGGTGTCGACGTCTTCTTCGTCATCTCCGGCTTCCTGATCACCCGCCTGCTGCTCGGCGAGGTCTCCCGCACCGGCAGCGTCTCGCTGCCCCGCTTCTACGCTCGCCGGGTGAAGCGGCTGCTGCCGCTCTCAGCGCTGCTGCTGGCGGTCGTCGCCGCACTTTCGCTGGTCATCTTCTCGCCAGTGCGGGCAGGGGAAATCGCCGGTGACATCGTCAGCTGCGCGACCTACACCGCCAACTGGCACTTCGCCGCCCAGTCGGTCGACTACTTCGCCCAGGGCACCGAACCGAGCCCGGTCCAGCACCTCTGGTCGCTGGCGATCGAGGAGCAGTTCTACCTCGTCTGGCCGGCGCTGCTGCTGGGGCTGACCTGGTTCCAGCGGCGCCGCGGCCGCTCCGCCCGCCCGGTCCTCGGGGTCGCGCTCGTGGCGATCCTGATCGTCTCCTTCGCGCTCAACCTGCGCTACGTCGGCAGTGAGCCCTCGGCGGCCTACTTCTCCACCTTCGGCCGCGCCTGGGAGCTGGCGCTGGGAGCGCTGCTGGCGGTCCTCGGCGATGTCCGGCTCCGCCGCTTGCCGGCGCTGGCGATCGGCTGGCTGGGGGTTGCCGCGATCGCCTTCGCGACCCTCTCCTTCGGGCCGGAAACCCCGTTCCCCGGCACCGCTGCCCTGGTCCCGACCCTTGGCGCCGCCGCCCTGATCCTCGCCGGCGCCTCCTGGGAGGCGCAGGGCAGATGGGGCTCGGCCGCCCTGCTCTCGCTGCCCCCATTCCGCTACGTCGGCCGGATCTCCTACTCCTGGTACCTCTGGCACTGGCCGGCGCTGATCTTCGCCGTCGCCCTCTGGGGGACGCTCTCGCCGCTGGCCGGAATCGCCGTGATCGCCGCTTCGTGGCTGCCGACCGCGATCACCCACGGCCTCGTCGAGGAACCCTTCCGCCGCTCCAAGCGCCTCGTCGCCTTCCCCGCCCGCGCCCTCGCCCTCGGCGTCGGCTGCACGGCGATCGCCCTCGGCGCCTCGGTGTTGCTGGTCGACCTGCAGCCGACGCTGGAGACCGCGCCGCGCTCAGACGTCAAGGGGGCGCTGGCGCTGAAAGCGGGCGCCGCCCCGCAGGAGCGCGCCGACGCGGTGCGCCCGAACCCCCTCAAGGCCTGGGCCGACCGCGGCGAGAGCTTCGCCGACGGTTGCCTGGTCGGGATCGCCGGCACCAACTCCAACCGCTGCCTCTACGGCGATCCGCAGGGCAACCGGACGCTGATCCTCTTCGGCGACTCGCACGCGATGCAGTACTTCCCGCCGCTGCAGGAGGTGGCGAAGAGGAACCACCTGCGGCTGATCGCCCTGACCAAGGCCGAATGCACGCCGGCCGAAGTGCAGGTGAAAAGCATGGTCGCCGACCGCGAGTACTCGCAATGCGACGCCTGGCGAGAAGAGGAGCTCGAACGGATCGAAATGGCGGGCCGCTCAACCGTGGTGATCATGTCCAGCGATACCGCCTACACCCCCTACGGCGCAGACGGCGAACAGCTCTCCGGGCCTGAGGCGGCGGACGCGATGGAAGCGGGCTACCTCGCCACCCTGCGGCGCCTGCACCGGTTCGGCCTGCGCACCGTCGTCATCGGCGACACCCCGTTGGCGCCGGACGAGATCCCCGCCTGCGTCTCCGAACACCTCGACGACCTCGCCTCCTGCGACTTCCCCCACGCGCCCGCTTGGGAGAAGGAATTCGAACGCCGCGCCGCCGGCCGCGCCCCGGGAAGCCACCTGATCGACCTCACCCCGGAGATCTGCCCGCAGGGCATCTGTCGCTCGGTGATCGGCAACGCCCTCGTCTACCGCGACGACAACCACCTCACCGCCACCTTCGCCCGCACCCTCAGCCCCTGGATCGAAGAAGACCTCTTCCACGCCGGAGTCGAATCCGCCTCGAAGGTCGCTTTCGAAATCGGCCCCAAAAAGGCCGACTCGGCGTCCTAACCGGCCGGTTCAGCCGCCGCGGGCAAAGCGGACCACTTGGTGTCCCGGAGCCGCGCACCGGTAGTAGGCCCCGTCGCCGTAGTAACCGGAGATCCGGCAACGGAACCCGAGGACGGCCTGGCCCGTCTCACCGGACCCTTCATAGGCGTGAACATAGACGCGGACTACGTGTCTCGCTCGAGGACAAGTAACGCGCTTGGCAGTAATGCTCCAACTGGTCAAGGACGGGATGCTCCCGCAAGGATGAAATGAAGCCGTCCGGGAGGTTGCTGAAGAAATTGGGGGTAGGGCCGCCACAACCAAGGCAATGGCGACTGCCACTGTGACTAGTGGTCGCAACAACCCGACGGGCCGTGTCCGAACTGGGTGGCTCATCAAAACCATCCTGCCAGAGACAGTTGACGTGGTCGACTTATTGATCAATTCGACAGCTATCACGCCGGGAATTTAGGCAAGCCAATCTCCGCGCCGTCGCTCCGATTCGTCGCTGCGATAGACACCATTCAGAGACCCTGCGGTAGCCGTGACTGTCTGTCTTCGATGGTCAAAGCGCACCGAATTTACGGTCCGTGTCGTCGCAGTAACGCGGCGGAGCCAGTATCTGCCTTCGCGCATCCAGAAAGCGTATGCGGCTACGACAACGCGCAGCATCGGCAGGGGGTGGGGAGCTACCTCTGCCCCTCGCCGCCTTTCATCCGGTCCATCATCGACCTCCAGAGCCGCAGCGGCAGCAGGCCGAACAGGGGGGCGCGCTTGCCGGTCGAGTCGCGCTCGTCGTAGTCGAAGGCGCGGGCGAAGCGGCGGGCTTCCTCGGCCGTCGGGTACTCCTTCTCGCCGCCGGCGCCGCAGCCACGCTCGCAGGCCCAGCGCATCGTCGCCCCTTCGTTGCCGAAGCGGTAGCGGTGGCCGAAGACGCGGCAGCTCAGCATGCTCTGTTTCTACCCTCTGTCCTCGTCGTAAGCCTCTGACCCGAATTCAAGCTGTGTAGACTGACGATCTACATGGCATCACCGGATACGACCACGATCAGAGTTCCCACCGAGACCCGCGATCGGCTGAATGCGCTCTCGCGCCGACGGGGAGAACCCGCCGGGGAGGTTGTCGCCAAGCTTGTTATGTCGGCCGACGAGGACGAGCTCCTGGCCGAGATCGGCGCCGCGTTCCAGAGCTTGGCCGCCGACTCCTCTTCCCGGGCCGCCTATGTGGAAGAGCTCGGGGAGCTCGAATCCGGCTTCGAAGCATCCGCCCCCGAGTGGTAGAGCCGCAGCCCCAACAGGGGGACGTTTACTGGACCGATCCCGAACCCACTCGGGGGAGGGAGCAGGCGAAGGCGCGTCCATTCGTAATCGTCTCGGTCGACCAGCTAAACCAGTCTGGCCTCGGCCTCTCGCTTGCCGTCCCGCTGACCCGAACCGACTTTGGCAACAGCTTTCACCTCCAGGTTCGGGCGTCCGAGGGCGGTCTCCGAGAGGATGGGTTTGCGATGCCCGAGCAGTTGCGGGCGATCTCCCATCAGCGCCTCGCTCGCCGGCTCGGCAGCCTGCGCCCGAGAACGCTCGACGAGTTGCTCAAGCGCTGCCGTCTCTTGCTGCGCTGAATCAACCCAAGGGGAAACTCTGTCGGTGCGCCGACTGCAGGTGGTTTCGCGTCGGTACGGCCTGGGAAGCTCTCACCTAGAGATGCTGGGTCCTTTGGGGAAATGGCCTCTCGTCCGCCAGCTGACGGAAGGGGATCCGTCGGGACGGGGGAAGGCCGTGCGCTCGCCGCACACCGCCGCGCTGCGGCCGCGGACCGAGGAAGCGGAGAAGATGACCCGCTCGGTCTGCCCCTACTGCGCGGTCGGCTGCGGGCAGCGGGTTTGGTCGAAGGGGGGCAAGGTGACCCAGATCGAGGGCGATCCCGATTCGCCGATCTCACGCGGCCGCCTCTGCCCGAAGGGCTCGGCTTCCGAGCAGCTGGTCAACAACCCGACCCGGCTGAAGAAGGTCAAATACCGCCGCCCGCACGCGAGCGAGTGGGAGGAGCTGGAGCTCGACGAGGCGATGGAGATGATCGCCGAGCGGGTGATCGCCGCCCGCGAGGCGGGCTGGCAGGACGAGCGCCAAGGCGAACGGCTGAACCGCACCCTCGGCTTCGCCCACCTCGGCGGCGCCACGCTGGACAACGAGGAGAACTACCTGATCAAGAAGTTCTTCACGGCGATGGGCGCGGTCCAGATCGAGAACCAGGCCCGCATATGACACTCCTCCACGGTCCCCAGTTTGGGGACCTCGTTCGGTAGGGGTGGCGCGACCACCTTCCAGCAGGACCTGCAGAACTCCGACTGCATTGTGATCATGGGCTCGAACATGGCCGAGTGCCATCCGGTTGGGTTCCAGTGGGTGGTCGAGGCGCGCGAACGCGGGGCGAAGGTGATCCACATCGACCCCCGCTTCACGCGGACCAGCGCGCTCGCCGACCTGCACGTGCCGATCCGCGCCGGCAGCGACATCGCCTTCCTCGGCGGGATCGTCAACTACATCCTCGAGAACGGGCGCGAGTTCCGCGAGTACGTGCAGGCCTACACCAACGCCCGCACGATCGTCTCCGACGACTTCCAAGACACCGAGGACCTCGACGGGCTCTTCTCCGGCCTCGACCCCGAGAGCGGCGAATACGAACGCGAAAGCTGGCAGTACAAGGGGATGGAGGCGGCCGCCTCGGCCGGGGAACGCGACATGGGCGAAGCCGAAGGCGAGCAGGCCCACGGCGCCCACGGCGGCGAACTCGAAGGGGGAGAGCCGCCGCACGAGGACCCGACCTTGGAGGACCCGCGCTGCGTCTTCCAGCTGCTGAAGAGGCACTATCGCCGCTACACGCCGGAGATGGTCGAGCGAATCTGCGGGGTGCCGCAGGAGACCTTCCTCGAGGTCGCCGAGGCGCTCTGCGAGAACTCCGCGCGCGAGCGGACCAGCGCCTTCGCCTATGCGGTCGGCTGGACCCAGCACACGGTCGGCGTCCAGTACATCCGCACCGCGGCGATCGTGCAGCTGTTGCTCGGCAACATCGGCCGTCCCGGCGGCGGCATCCTCGCCCTGCGCGGCCACGCCTCGATCCAGGGCTCGACCGACATCCCGACCCTCTTCAACATCCTCCCTGGCTACCTGCCGATGCCCCACGCGCACAAGGAAACCGGGCTCGATCTCTACGTGCAGCGCAACGCGCCCCCGACCGGCTTCTGGGGCAACACCAAGAGCTACATGGTCAGCCTGCTGAAGGCCTGGTGGGGGGAGGCGGCGCAGTACGAGAACGACTTCTGCTTCGACTACCTGCCGCGGATCGACGAGGACCACTCCCACTACCGCACCGTCTCCGACATGCAGGACAACAAGCTCGAGGGCTACTTCGTGATGGGGGAGAACCCGGCGGTCGGCTCCTCGAACGGGAAGCTGCAGCGGCTGGCGATGGCGAAATTGAAATGGCTGGTGGTCCGCGACTTCTCCGAAATCGAGACCGCGAGCTTCTGGAAGGACGGGCCGGAGATCGAGACCGGCGAGCTCCGCACGGAGGAGATCGGGACCGAGGTCTTCCTGATGCCGGCCGCCTCCCACACCGAGAAGGACGGCAGCTTCACCAACACCCAGCGGCTGCTGCAATGGCACCACAAAGCGGTCGAGCCGGAGGGCGACTGTCGCTCGGAGCTGTGGTTCATGTACCACCTGGGGCGCCTGGTGCGGCAGAAGCTGGCGGGTTCGACGGCCGAGCGCGACCGGCCGATCCTCGACCTCACCTGGGACTACCCGACCGTCGGCCCCAACGAAGAGCCCGACGCCGAAGCTGTGCTGGCCGAGATCGGCGGCTTTGACGCCGAGAAAGAGCCGCTCGCCGACTATCTGCCGCTGCGCGACGACGGCTCGACCACCTGCGGCTGCTGGATCTACGCCGGCTGCTACAAGGGCGGCACCAACCAGCCGGCCAAACGCAAGCCCGGGAGCGAGCAGGACTGGGTGGCGGCGGAGTGGGCCTGGGCCTGGCCGATGAACCGGCGCATCCTCTACAACCGCGCCTCCGCCGATCCCGACGGCAGGCCCTGGTCTGAGCGCAAGAAATACGTCTGGTGGGACGAGTCAGAAGAAGAATGGACCGGCGCCGACGTCCCCGACTTCACCCCGGACAAGGCGCCCGACTACGTCCCGCCCGAGGGCGCCAAAGCCCAGGAAGCGCTGCGCGGCGACGAGCCGTTCATCATGCAGGGGGACGGCCGCGCCTGGCTCTACGCCCCGAACGGCATCGTCGACGGGCCGTTCCCGACCCACTACGAGCCGCGCGAGTCCCCCTTCCCGAACCCGCTCTACAAGCAGCGCTCGAACCCGGTCCGCGACGAGTACGACCGGCCCGAGAACCCGATCAACCCGACCGGCGACGAGCGCGGGGCAGAGGCGTACCCGTTCGTCGTCACCACTTACCGGCTGACCGAGCACCACACCGCCGGCGGGATGAGCCGGACGCTGCCGCTCCTCTCCGAGCTGCAGCCCGAGTTCTTCTGCGAGGTGAGCCCGGAGCTGGCCCGCGAGCGCGGGCTCGAGCACGGCGGCTGGGCGACGATCCTCACCGCCCGGGCGGCGATCGAGGCGCGGGTGATGGTGACCGAGCGGATCAAACCGCTGCAGGTCGACGGGCGGACGATGCACCAGGTCGGGCTGCCCTACCACTGGGGCAACAAGGGGATCAGCACCGGCGACTCGGCCAACGACCTCTTCGCCTTCGTCCTCGATCCCAACGTCCACATCCAGGAGGTCAAGGCGGCGAGCTGCGACATCCAGCCGGGGCGGCGGCCGCGCGGGCCCGAGCGGCCGAAGTTCGTCGCCGAGCATCTGCGGCGGGCGCGGGAGGGGGCGTGATGGCGGCGTACTCGGTCGAGACTCCGCGCGTCGGCTTCTTCACCGACACCTCGGTCTGCATCGGCTGCAAGGCCTGCGAGGTCGCCTGCAAGGAGTGGAACAAAGTCCCCGAGGACAACCAGGGCTTCAGCGGCGAGAGCTACGACAACAGCGGCGAACTCGGCGCCAACCGCTGGCGCCACGTCGCCTTCATCGAGCAGAAGCTGCCGGTCGGGATCGAGGGCGGCGCACCCGACGACCTCGTCGCCGAGGCGGCGCGGCAGAACCTGGTCGCCGACGGGCTCGATCCCCACCGCGACGAGGACGGTTTCCGCTGGCTGATGAGCTCGGACGTCTGCAAGCACTGCACCGAGGCGGGTTGCCTCGACGCCTGCCCGACCGGCTCGCTCTTCCGCACCGAGTTCGGGACCGTGGTCGTGCAGGAGGACATCTGCAACGGCTGCGGCTACTGCGTGGTCTCCTGCCCGTTCGGGGTGCTCGACCAGCGCGAGGGCGACGGCCGGGTCTGGAAGTGCACCCTCTGCTACGACCGCCTGCAGGGCGACATGGAACCGGCTTGCGCCCAGGCCTGCCCGACCGACTCGATCCAGTTCGGCGAGCTCGACGAGCTGCGCGAGCGGGCGGCCGAGCGGGTCGAGGTGCTGCACGAGCGCGGGCGGGGGGAGGCGCGGCTCTACGGCGAGGATCCCGAGAACGGGGTCGGCGGCTTCGGCGCCTTCTTCCTCCTGCTCGACGAGCCGGAGACCTACCGGCTGCCGCCCGCCCCGGTAGTCCCGACCCGCCAGGCGGGCGCGGTCTGGAAGGCGGCCGGGGCGGCGGCGGTGGCGATGGCGGCGGGGATCGCCGCCGGCTTCCTCGGGAGGAGAGATTGAGCCCGCGGGAAAAATCCCTGGTCCCCCGCGAGCAGCCGACCAGCTACTACGGGCGGCCGATCGTCAAGCCGCCGGTCTGGAAGCCGGAGATCCCCTTCTACTTCTTCTTCGGCGGCCTGGCAGGCGCCTCGGCCGTGCTCGCGGCGAGCGCCACCTTCGCCGGGCGGCCGGCGCTCGCCCGCCGCGCCTGGGCGGGCGCCTTCGTCGGCGTCACCGTCAGCCCGTTGCTGCTGATCTCCGACCTCGGCAAACCGAGCCGCTTCCTCAACATGCTCCGCGTCTTCAAGATCACCTCGCCGATGAACGTCGGCGCCTGGATCCTGCTCGCCAACGGCGGCGCCACCAGCCTCGCCGCCGGCCTCAACCTGCTCGAAGAGGACCGCCGCGGCGGCGCCCCTGAGGTCCTCGCCGCGGCCCTCGGCGCCCCGCTCGCCACCTACACCGCCGCCCTTGTCACCCACAGCGCCATCCCCGCCTGGTCGGAGGCGCGGACCGAGATGCCGTTCGTCTTCGCCGCCAGTGCCACCGCCAGCGCCGCGGGCGCCGCAATGCTCACCGTCCCCGCCGACGAAGCCGAGCCCGCCCGCCGCCTCGGCATCGCCGCCGCGATCGCCGAGGAGGGCATCACCGCCCTGATGCACAAACGCCTCGGCCCCCTCGCCGAGTCCTACGAGCAGGGCACCGCCGGCAAGTTCCAGAAAGCCGCCCGCGCCTGCACCGCCGCCGGCGCCCTCGCCTTCGCCGCCAGCGACCCCGGCCTCATCCCCAAGCTCGGCAAGCGCCGCCGCAGCGCCCTCTCGATGGCCGGCGGCGCCCTCCTCCTCGCCGGCTCGGTCTGCAAGCGCTGGTCGGTCTTCAAAGCTGGCTTCCAGTCAGCCGAAGACCCGACGCAGGTGGTCCGAACTCAGCGCTGAACTCGCCGTCGCACCGCAGCCGGTTTCTGCCACAGCCGGGTGTGTCGAAAACCGGATCCGATGTCAAAACCCCCGCGCCTGGGAGGCCGACCGGGCTTCGGGGCCGGCCTCCTGGCGCTTGGCCGATGGGGGCAAGTGGGTTGTTACTCCTGGGGGACCTTGGCGCCTTCGATGAGCGAGCGAGGCACTTCGAAACCACCCAGGTGGACCACTGTGGGGCTCGACTCCCCACTGCTGTCACGCAAACGCATTTCCGCTTCCACCATGATTTCCAGCGAGCGCTCCAGCCAGAGATCCATTTCGGTTTGCATATCGTCCCAGCCCTTCTGATCCAAGAGCATCAGGGTCTGACTGAGCTGGCTGTCCGGCCGGGCGTCCAGCGTGCCCTCTTTCAAAGCCAGCTCGCAGATGCGCAGGTAGTGCATCAGGACTCCCTCACTGGTTTCGTATCGCTCTTCCTCGTTCATCTGCTCGAACTCCCTGTCACTGATGATTTGGAGACGGTCGGCCCTGTACCAGTTCCGCACGCCATTACCTACACGTTCGGTCCGGCAGACATGGATCCAGCCTTCGCGCTCCAATAGGCCGAAGTGGTACTGGACGGTGGGACCCGATAGCCGTTCTTCGGTTGCGATTTCCCTCGGGGTGACGTCGCGTAGGTGGCAGAGGGAGATGATCCGGACGTGTAAGCGGTGGGGCTTGACCTTCGCCCACCTCTGCTCCGGAGCACTATCACCGCGCTTCTTTTCAGCCACATTTCACTCCTTCCCTGACCTTGTAGTTGAGAACAAGAGCGGTCTTTCCCGGGAACCGCTCTGTGTTTCACGTATAGCGCGAGCGTTCCGAAAGGGATTAGGGCAGATCTGCTTTCGTTAACTTGATTTGTATTGAATATTTGAATTAACTTGAGCTCATCTCTATCGGCAACCGCTTGGGGAGGTGAGCAAGTTGAAACTGATCAGCACGGGGAGCACCCTGCCTTTGCTGCAGACCCGCAAGGGCCAGTAAGCAGAGCGAGGAGGGCGGCTTTCATCGGCCACCGCCCCCGCTTCTTTGTGTTCATCTCACTCGGGGGTTTCTGAGCTAACGAACCCACTCACGGTTCTTGACAGGGCAGAGGTCTGCTGCCTACGGTCGCCTGGTTTTCAACGACGCAGGGATCAACATCGGCCGGTGCGGGGGAGATCAGCACCGAAACCTCGAGACGCTCGAGGACGTTCAGCTCGAGCAGGCGATCGAGGCGGTCAGGCGTGGGCGGGTGGAGACGAAACGGGCCGAAGAGGGGGTGAAGGAGTTCGGCTTCCGCAGGGTCGTCCTGCTGGTCGTTCTCGGCATCCTCGGGCTGGTCGCCGTGGGATCGATCGCGGTGATCGTTACCGGGATCGTCAGCGGCATCTACTCCTTGGCGGCGGGCGCCGTGGTCCCGCTTTCCGGATCCGGAGGCCTCAGCGTGCTTGCCTGGCGCACCTATGCGGAATCTTTGCGGGCGGGCTCGAACCCAAGCTGATCGTTGCGCTCGATCACCGTCCCGCGCCAGCCGCGAAGGGGGTGCTCCTCGCGGGCGCGGAGCTCTTTGCAGACGCGCTTGGTGACGAAGTAGGCGAGAAAGGGGACGAGGAGGGCGAAGGCGCGGAAGAACCAGACCTGGCCTTCGTAGGAGATGAAGGAGCGGAAGTAGAAGCGATCGGTGGCGCCGGCGGCGAAGATCGCGAAGACCCAGACGAGGAAGGCGACGATCAGCGCGGTGCGTTTGGGGTTGTCGCGGGGGCGGTCGAGGAGGTTGTGCTCGCGGTGGTCGTCGAGGCGGAGGCGGCGGGCCAGAGGCGGCCAGGCGTAGAGGAGGCCGAAGACGACCGCCGGGAAGAGGGCGCCGCCCCAGAAGGGGTTGGGGACGACGGTGTAATCGCCGATCACCACCTCCAGCGGCGGCATCAGCCGCAGCGCCCCGATCAGCCAGCCGACGTACCAGTCGGGCTGGGCGCCGTTGGTCGAGAGGTAGGGCTCGTACGGTCCCCACTCCCAGATCGGGTTGATTTGGACGAGGCCGCCGAGGAGGAACAGCACCCCGGCGACGATCAGGAAGAGGCCGAGCGAGCGAAAGGTGTACCCGGGCCAGGCGGGGGTGCCGCGGACGACGCGCTCGGAGCCTTCCTCGGGGAACTGGGTGTGGTGCTGGCGGACGATCTGGGCGAGGTGCAGCGCCAGCAGGGTCGCGATCGCCATCGGGATCAGGAAGACGTGGAGGATCTCCAGCCGCGGCCAGAGCGAGCTCGACCCCGGGAACTCGCCGTTCCAGACGAGGAAGGCGAGCTGGCCGCCGAGGAACGGCACGCTCATCGCCACCGCGTAGGCGATCGCCAGGCCCATCCCGGAGAGCAGGTCGTCGACCAGCGAGTAGCCGAGGAAGCCCTCGAGGATCGCCAGCCCGAGCATCGTCACCCCGAGCCAGTAGTTGAGCTCGCGCGGCTTGCGGTAGGCGCCGGTGAGGAGGATGCGGACCAGGTGGAGGACGATCGCGACGATGAAGACGTCGGCCGCCCAGTGGTGGGTCTGGCGGACCAGCAGCCCGGCCGGGACGTCGAAGGAGATGTGCATGACCGAGGCGAAGCTCTCGGTCATCGAGGTCCCCTGCAGCGGTACGTAGGAGCCGGTGTACTGGAGTTTGGCGTCGCTGGGGACGTACCAGAAGGTGAGGAAGATCCCGGTCGCGACGAGGACGACGAAGCAGTACATCGCGATCTCGCCGAGCATGAACGTCCAGTGGTCGGGGAAGACGTAGCGCAGCGTCCGCTTCAGCGGGTGGGCGGCGCCGAGGCGCTGGTCGAGGGCGGCGACGGTGCGGCGGATCACAGCGGCTTCGCCCCCGGGTCTTCGCGGATGCCGCCGTAGGAGGGGCCGATCGGTTCGTAGAAGCCGCCGGCCGCTTCGAGGCTGCCATCGGCGCCGGCCCGCAGCGGCAGCTGGGGGAGAGGGCGGCCGGCGGGGCCGAAGAGGACCTTGCCGCCGTCGGCGGGGTTGAAGGTCGAGTAGTGACAGGGGCAGACGAGGGCCGGGCCGGGCTGCGTTTCGTCGAAGGTCGGATAGCGGAAGAGGGAGACGGCGCAGCCGGCGTGGGTGCAGATCTTCGAGTAGGCGACGTAGCCGCCGGGGGCGGAGTCGGCGCGGTCGGCTGGCAGCTCCAGCTCGTCGGTCTCGAGGCGGACGATCATCAGCGCCGAGCCGATCTCCTCTTTGCTCTCGCCCGCCGGGAAGCCGGTGATGAATTCGCCGGGGGAGAGGGTGTCGAGGGCGATCGGCTCGCCGCGCTCGTCGACGACCCTCTTGCCGGCGCTCCACGGCGTCTCGTAGACCTTCTCGCCGACCCGCGGCCCGAGCGAAGCGATCGGCACGACGGCGGCCGCGCCCAGAGCGGCGCCGACCGCCGCCAGCGAGGAGAAGAGGAGCTTGCGCCGCGTCACCCCGACCTTGCCCTCGACCAGGTGGTTAGCGACTTCGCGCCGCTCTTCGCGGTCGCCGTAGGCGACGTACTCGTCGGTCGTTTTCTCCTGGATCACGACGCGCTTGCCGGCGAGCGCGGCGGCAACCCCCGCAAGCACCAGTCCAATCCCGATCGAGAGCCCGAGCAGCTGCGTGTCTTCGCTGACCACATAGAAGACGACAAACCCGACGAAGGCAACCGCCGCCGCGATCAGCAGCAGCGCAACGTAGAGCTCCGCCCGAGGATCCCCGGTCTCGTCCAGCTCCGGCGGCGGCGCAGCTTCCCGCCCCCGCCCCTGCTCCTCCGAGCGAACTGCATCAAATTGTCTCTTTCCTGGAGGGAGAATTTGATGCAGTTCGGCTTGGCGGCGCTCTCGATTGCGGCGGAGGCCACCGAGGCCGCCTAGGGCGGCGACGAGGCGGGCGAAGAGGCCGCCGGGGGTCATCGAGTCGTCCTCTCGCCGATCAGGCGGATCGTGAAGAGGAGGGCGACGCCGGCGAGGAGCCAGGCGACCATGCCCTCGGGGATCGGGCCGATGTGGCCGATCGCCCAGCCGCCCTTGTCTTCGGGATCGTGGGTGTATTCGACGTAGGCGGCGAGGTCGTCGACTTCGCTCTGGTCGAGGTGGTCGAAGCTCGGCATCACGTAGGGGCCGACGCGGACCGCCTCGGCGACGTCGAGGGCGCTGGCGGCGCCGAGATCAGGGACCACCGCCCCCGGCAGAATGCCGCCGCGGCCGACGATCTGGTGGCAGCCGGCGCAGTTCTCGGTGAACAGTTTTTGCCCTTCGGCGAGGTCGCCGTCCTCTGGGTGGACCTCCGGAATCGGCGGGCCGCCGAGGCTGCCGACGTAGGCGACCAGGGCGCGGATCTGGGCCGGCTTGTAGGGGGAGGGCGTGCGGATCGGCTCTTCGCTGGGTCGGTCGAGCGGCATCCGTCCCGTCCGCAGGTAGAAGTCGGCGGCTTGTTCACCGGCCCCGACCAGAGAGGGACCAGCTCCCTTGACTCCCTCCCCTTCGAAGCCGTGACAGGAGGAGCAGCCTTGGACGAAGAGTCCGCGGCCAGCCGATTCGGGAGCGCGGCCCAGAGCGAACTGACTGCTGGGTGGGGTGGAGGCGGATCCCTCGCCCGCGGTCTTCGCGCTCGCTTCGAGTGCCAGTAGCGAGATCGAAGCCGCAAGCAACGCAACCGGAATCAGCACACGCAGCCGTTTCACGCCCGACCTCCCTCGTGAGACCGTGAAAACCCGTCCTCTACACGGGTTTTTACGGTCTCGCGTTCAGCCGCCAGCTCGTGTAGGCGCTGGAGGCGCTCTTCGCGCTTGAGGGCGGCCCAGCCTGCGAGGACGAGGGCGGCGATAAAGGGAAGGTCGCCGGCCCACATCGCGGTCGCCGCCGCCGCTTGTTCGCCGAAAGCCGCCGGGGTTCCCTGCGTCTCGGCGTAGGGGGCGTAGACGACACCCGAGGCGGTCGCGAGGGCGATGCCGACGGCGAGCATCGGGACCATTGCTGCGGTCAGCAGACCGGTAAGGCCGGTGAGCGAGAGCGGCTTACGGGCCGGGTCAGTACCGATCGTGGCCGACCAGAGCAGCAATCCCGCCACGAGGTAGGAGAAGTGCTCGAGCGCGTGCAGGAGGTCGCTTTCGATCGCCGCGTCGAAGACGGCGGGCACGTGGGTGCCGAGGACGATGAGGAAGAAGACGGCGAGGGCGACGCCGGGGTTGAGCAGGGTCGCCAGAGGGGGACGCCGCAGCGCCTCGGCCAGCTGTCGTGCCCGCCGCGGCGGCAGTAGGTCGAAGGCAACCCGCACCGGCTCGCCGAGCACGAGCAGCAGCGGCGCCACCGCCAGCAGCAGCATGTGTTGGAGCATGTGCCAAGGCAGGCTCGTGTCGGCCGCCGCGTCGAGCGGCGGCGATAGGGCAATGCCCAGCACGAGCCAACCTCCCAACAAGAACGCACCGCGCCGCCAGGTCATCGCCCCTCGCCTCCAGCGTGCGGGGCCGCATCCACCTCTACCTGCCGAAGTGGAGGTGGATGCGGCCCCGCAAACTCGCCCCGTCCCGCAGCCCGCTGCGCACGCAGCTCGCGGACGACGCCGCCGACGCCGATCAATACCATCCCCCCACCGATGAAGACGAGCCAGGGGCCGAGCGCCACCCCGGCCATCGTCAGCGCCAGCGAGAGCGCCAGCCAGACCGTCGCCGGGCTGCTCTCGGGGTCGGCTCCGCCGCCCTCCACCTGCACGGAGCGCCGCGTCACCGCCAGCCCCAGAGCCAGCACCAGCGTGAAGGCTGCCGCTCCACCCAGGAGTGCCGGAGTCGAGACGCTGGTCCCGAAGAAGATCACCCCGACTCCCGCGAGCACGCTGAGGAACACGCCCCAAAGCGCCAGCGGCGGGTACGCCGGCTTCCGCTCCCCACTCACGCCGGCACCTCCTCGCCAACGTTTCCAGACTTTTGGGGGTCAGAGGACCTAAAACTCTGGAAACGACGCAGCCCGAGCTCGCGCAGGGGGTCGCGGCCTTCCTCGCGGAGGTCGAACAGCGGGGTGTGGGACCGCACCGGCGGCAGCGCGGCGAAGTTGTGGCGCGGGGGCGGGGAGGTGGTCGCCCACTCCAGCGTCTGGCCTTCCCACGGGTCCGGCCCAACCCGCTCGCCGAGCCGCAGCGAGCGCATCAGGTTGACCAGGAAGACCAGAACCCCGAGGGCGATAGTGAAGGCGCCGATCGTCGAGATCGTGTTCAGCGTCGTCCAGTTGTGCAGCGGCAGGTAGTCGGCGACCCGCCGCGTCATCCCCTCGCTGCCGAGGATGAACATCGGGATGAAGGTCGCCAGCGCCCCGACGAACAGCAGCCCGAACGTCGCCTTCGCCAGCCGCTCGTCGAGCAGCCGTCCCGTCACCTTCGGGAACCAGTAATGGATCGCCGCGAAGAGGCCGAACACCGTCCCGCCGAACAGCGTGTAGTGGAAGTGGGCGACGACGAAGTAGGTGTCGTGCACGTGGTAGTCGAGCGGCGGCGAGGCGACCATGATCCCGGTCAGGCCGCCGATCAGGAACAGCAGCACGAAGCCGATCGCGAACAGCATCGGCGAGGCGAAGCGAATCCGCCCGCCGGCCATCGTCGCCAGGAAGCCGAAGTACTCGATCCCCGCCGGCACCAGCAGGATCGTCGAGGTGAGGCTGAAGTAGCGGTTGGAGACCTGGTCGGTGGCGAACATGTGGTGGCCCCAGACCGCCATCGAGATCGCCGAGAAGGCGATCAGCGAGAGGACCGTCACCCGGAAGCCGAAGAAGCGCCGCCGCGAGAAGGTGGCGATGATCTCGCCGACCACCCCGACCAGCGGGAAGAAGACGACGTAGACGACCGGGTGGCCGTAGAACCAGAAGAGGTGCTGGTAGGTGACCGAGCCCTCGGGCGAGGCGGAGAAGATCCCGACCCCCTCGCGGTCCATCTGCAGCAACGCCATCGTCACGATCAGGACCGGAAAGCCGGTGATCACCATGAAGGCGGTCACCAGCTCACTCCAGGTAAATAGCGGCATCCGCAGCATCGTCATCCCCGGCGCCCGCAGCCTCACGATCGTCCCCAGCAGCGAGACCGCCTGCAAGAGCCCGCCGGTCGTCGCCATGATCACCGCCAAGACCCAGAAGTCGACCCCGACGCCCGGCGTCGCGTTGGCGTCGGAGAGCGGGAAGTAGGCGGTCCAGCCGAAGCTGGCGGCGCCCTGCTGGGTGAGGAAGCCCGAGTACATCAGTACCCCGCCTGCCGCGAACAGCCAGTAGCCGAGCAGCGCCATCCGCGGCCAGAGCAGGCGCGCGGCGCCGATCTGCAGTGGCACGAAGTAGAGCCCGACGCCGAGCACCACCGGCACCGCGAAGAGGTAGAACATCGTCGAGCCGTGCATCGTGAAGAGCTCGTTGTAGGTGTGCTCGGTGAGGAACTGCATCCCCGGCTTCTGCAGCTCGGCCCGCATCGTCAGCGCCAGGCTGCCGCCGATCAGGAAGAAGCAGAAGGCGGTGACGGTGGTCAGCAGTCCGAGCCGCTTGTGGTCGGTGCTGGAGAGGATCGCCGTCATGACGCCCCCTGCGCCCAGCGGGTGAACTCGGCCTTCGACATCACCAGGACGTCGAAGTTCATGTTGCTGTGTTCGAGCCCGCAGAACTCGGCGCACTCGCCGCCGCCGACGTGGTTGCCGGGATCTTCGAAGACCATCTCCCAGCTCGTGTGCTGCCCGGGAAAGACGTCGCGCTTGAAGCGCTCTTCGGGGACGAAGAAGGAGTGGATGACATCGAGCGAGGAGCCGGTGAACTCGATCTCCGTGTCGACCGGGACGCGCAGGACCGGGATGTGTTGCCTCGTCCCCTGTTCGACGTAGCCGAGCGCGGGATATTCGAAACGCCAGTTCCAGCGCGCCGCGGTCACCCGCACCTCGACTGGCTTGCCGGTCGCGTTCGCGTCCTCGCTGCCGGGCATGCGGCTGAAGGTGAGGAAGACGAGGAAGGCGGCGATGCAGGCGAGCCCGATCGCGTAGCCGACCTCGAGCGGCGTGCTCTCGTCCCGGCCGGTCGGGATCTCGCGCGAGTGCGAGCGGTAGCGGAGGCCGAGGAAGACGATGGCGCCGAGGACGAGGAGGAAGACAGCGAGCGCGATCGGCCAGTAGACGTTCCAGACGTCAAAAAACTGATCTCGCGTGTCGATTGGCTTCATTGGTGGGGGGCGGTGGGGTGGGGTTCGGCGGACAACAGAGGGGAGGGTCCGGCGAACCCCACCCCACCGCCCAAGACAGCCACCGAGATTCCGAGGGTCGCCCCCCAGGCGATCCAGGCTGGGAACCAGGCCCAGCTGGGGAGGGAGGTGTAGATGCCGTTGTCCGCTTGCAGCCAGTTGCAGAGGAGGTTGATCAGGAAGATCTCCATCGCCAGCCCCAGTGCTGCGCCTAGAAGGGCAGCCGCAGCTGGATGTGGTTCCCAGCCGAGGCAGTAGACGAGGAAGGCGGTCGCCAGGGAGCCGAGGAGGACTGAGGCGAGGAGGATGATTGCGACGCCGAAGAGGACCGAGGGGAGGTCGAAGCTGCCGTGGAGCGAATCGATGCCGAAGAAGAGCGCGGTGACCGAGGTGATCGGGGTCCAGACGCTGGAGGTGACGCCGGGGGCGGCGGTCGGCACGGCGGCGATCTCGGCGACCACCGCGGTGGTCAGGAGCAGGGCGACAGCAGCCCAGAGCGACGGGACGAGCGCGGCGACCAGCTTCCTCTTCCGCACGTTTCGGGGCTACCCGCGAGGGGTACCGCGAAACCGCTGGTGTCGGGGCATTTACACGCCGTGGAGGAGGGCCGGATCGAGGGCTCGCGGCTCTACCGCGAGATCGAGCGCGACGGCCAGCGGGACCTCGTCGCCGTCGAGGAGCCGCTGGAGATCCGCGTTGATGGTGAGCCGCTGAGCGTGACGATGCGGACGCCTGGTGACGACGAGGAGTTGGCGCTTGGCTTCCTCTACGGCGAGGGCCTAATCGACGGCCCACGCGAGGCGGGCCCAAGCGCCGACCTCGCCGCCAACGTCGTCGAGGTCGCCGGCCCGCTGACCCGCGACCCCGGCGCCCGCCGCTTTTACACGACCTCCTCCTGCGGGGTCTGCGGCAAGGGGGCGCTGGAGGAGGTGGCGGTCGCTTCCGCGCCGCTGCCGCCGGGGCCGCAGGTACCGCGGGCCCTGTTGGCCGACCTGCCCGAGCGCCTCGCCCAGCCTGGCTTCGAGCGCACCGGCGGCCTCCACGCCACCGGCCTCTTCGACGCCGCCGGCGAGCTGTTGCTGGCGCGCGAGGACGTCGGCCGCCACAACGCGATGGACAAGGTCGTCGGGGCCGCCCTGCGCGCCGGCCGCCTGCCGCTGCACGAGTGCCTGCTCTGCGTCAGCGGCCGACTCTCCTTCGAGCTGGTCCAGAAGGCGGCCGTCGCCGGCTGCCCCGTTCTGGTCGGGGTCGGCGCCCCCAGCTCGCTGGCGATCGAGCTGGCCGCCGACCGCGGCCTCACCCTCGCCGGCTTCGCCCGCCGCGGCTCGGTCAACGTCTATGCCGGAGCCGAGCGCGTCGTTTAGGTTCTCGGCGTGACCGCAGCCTGGGAGGGAGGGGACGCGAGCAAGCAGGCCTACGACGTGCTGGCGCCGTCGTATGAGGCCTTCACCCTCGGCTTCGGATATCAGTACGAGACCTGGACGGCGACTCTGCTCGCCAAGGCCGAAGAAGAAGGCCTGCAGGGGAACCGCCTCCTCGATGTCGCCTGCGGCACCGGCTTCAGCTTCATCACGCTGCTCGACCGCGGCTGGCAGGTGACGGGATGCGACATCTCGCCGGCGATGATCGAGGCCGCCCGCGCCAAGGCCGGCGACCGGGCGGAGCTGATGGTGGCGGACATGCGCGAGCTGCCCGTGCTCGGCGAGTTCGACCTGATCTGGGCGGTCAACACGCCGCTCGTCTACCTGCTCGACCGCGAGGAACTGGAGGCGACGCTGGCGGGCATGCGCAGGAACCTCGCTCCCGGCGGCCTGGTGCTTTTCGACGCGATCACGATGAAGACCGCGCGCGCGTTCTTCTCCGAGCGGTTCGAGGTCGAGCGGGAAGGCAAGAGCTTCACCTGGACCGGGAAGCTCGCCGCCGCGGACGTGGTGCCGGGTGTCGTCGGCGGCGGTCGGCTGGAAGAGGCGGGAAAGCCCGACCTCGCGCACGACCACGCAATGCGTCATTCCTCCGAGGAGGAATTCCGCGCCGCTATCGAAGCGGCGGGCCTGCGCTGCGAGCAGGTCTTCGGCGAGCAAGACGGACAGCTCGATCCCGAGCTGGACGAAGACGAGCACTCGGTCTCCGTCTACCTCTGCCGACTCTGAGCTAAGGCTCTTCCTCGGCGGGCGCGGGGGCGACTTCCTTCGCGATCTCACCCAGCTCGGCGAGCGGACGCCCGCTGCGGCCGGCGACCCAGCAGGCGATCGGCGCGGCGGTGCGCTCGGAGGAGTGGGCGGCGGTGGCGGCGAGGTCGAGCAGGGCGACGACTTCCTCTTTCGTCGGCGCCTCCAGCCCGAGCCGCTCGCAATACTCGGCCAGCCACTCGTCCCGCCTCATCTCAGCCTCCGATCGCGCTCATCGTCCGCGCCGGCGGTCGGAACCCCGGCTCGTTGATCCGGTGCTTCAGCTCCTTGCGCCAGACCGCCTCGCGGACGATTCCCTCCAGCTCGGCCTCGCTCGCGCCCTCGCGCAGCGGCCCCCGGAGGTCGGTCTCGTGCTGGGAGAAGAGGCAGGTGCGGAGCCGACCGTCGGCGGTGAGGCGGATCCGGTTGCAGTCGGCGCAGAACGGTTCGGTCACCGGGTTGACGAAGCCGATCTCGCCCTCGCCGTCGGCGAAGGCGTAGACGCGGGCGGTCGAGTGCGGCTCGCGCGGCAGCTCGCGCAGCGGGTGCTCGGCTTCGACCATCGCCCGCACCGCGGCGCCGCTGAGAACATCGTCGAGACGCCAGGAGCGGTCGCCGTCGAGCGGCATGAACTCGATGAAGCGGACCTGGAAGCTGCGGCTGCGGGCGAGCTCGCAGAAGCGCGCCACCTCCTCGGCGCCGAAGCCGGGCATCGGCACCGCGTTGATCTTGATCGGGCGGACCTGCGGGAAGGCGGCGATCGCCTCCAGTCCCTCCAGCACCTGTGCCAGCGCATCGCGGCGGGTGACCTCGAAGAAGCGGGCGCGGGCGAGCGAGTCGATCGAGACGTTGACGCGGCCGATCCCGGCGGCGACCAGCGCTTCGGCGTCGCGGGCGAGGAGGTAGCCGTTAGTGGTCAGCGAGAGGTCGCGCAGCCCCTCGATCGCCGCCAGCCGCGCGACCAGCGCCGGGAATTCGCGCCGCACCAGCGGCTCGCCGCCGGTCAGGCGCACATCCTCGACGCCGAGCCCGACGAAGAGCCGGACCAGCTGCTCGATCTCCTCGAAGGAGAGGATCTCCGCCCGGTCGATCCAGGGCATCCCCTCGGCCGGCATGCAGTAGTGGCAGCGGAAGTTGCAACGGTCGGTGACGGAGACCCGCAGGTCGCCGAGCAGCCGGCCATGGGCGTCTTCGAGCGCCATGCCCCGAGGGTACCCCGCGCCGCCGCTGGCACACTTTCGGCGTATGAGCGATGACCGTCCCCTGGGGGTGGTGCTGGCGGGTGGCCGCGGCAGCCGCCTCGGCGGGGGCAAGGCGACGGTCGAGCTGGCCGGCCGCCCCCTGATCTCCTATCCGCTGGCAGCGATCGAGGCCGCCGGGCTGGACGCCGCCGTTGTCACCAAGCCCACCGAGGCGCCAACGCAGTTGCGTGGTTCCTTTGTCGTGTCGGAGCCGACAAAGGAACCACGCAACTCAGTCGCGGTGCTGGAGGAGCCGGAGTTGCCGCGACATCCGCTCTGCGGGATCGTCGCGGCGCTGCGGCTGGGGCGGCCGATCGTGGCGGTGGCTTGCGACATGCCGTTCGTCGCGCCCGGACTGATCGAACTGCTGGGGGCAGCGTCCGAGCCGCTAGTCATGCCCACGCTCGACGGCCGGCCGCAGCCGCTGCTCGCCCGTTACGAGCCCGGCCTACTGCTGCGGCTGGAGGAGGTGCTGGAGCGGGAGGAGCCGCTGACGCGGACGGTCGCGGCGCTGTGCCCGCGCCTGCTCAGCGAGGAGGAGCTTGCCCGCTTCGGCGATCCCCGTCGCCTGCTCTTCAACGTCAACGATCGGGACGATCTCCGACAGGCCGAAGCGCTTCTAGGTTGACGATCCGGCCGCGGTCGATCGTCGCGATCCGATCGGCGAGCAGGGCCGCCTCCTGCTCGGAGTGGGTGACGAGGAGGACCGGGATCTGCAGCTCTTCGAGCAGGTCGTGGAGCTCACGCTGGGCCGCGCGGCGGCTCTCGGGGTCGAGGGCGGAGAGCGGCTCGTCGAGTAGCAGCGCCCGCGGCTCGGCGGCGAGCGCGCGGGCCAGCGCCACCCGCTGGCGCTCGCCCCCCGAGAGCGAGCCGGGGTGGGCGTCGGCGAGGGCGGCGATCCCGAAGCGCTCGAGCAGCTCCTCGGCCCGCCGCCGCCGCTCCCTTCGCGGCTCCCGCATCCCGAAGGCGACGTTGCGCCAGACGCTGAGGGCGGGGAAGAGGGCGTAGTCCTGGAAGACGAAGCCGCAGCGGCGCCGCTCGGCCGGCACGTCGCGGCCGGCGGTGGTGTCGAGCCAGACCTCCTCGCCGATCGCGACCCGGCCCGAGGGCGGCTGCAGCAGCCCGGCGGCGATTCGCAGCAGCGTCGTCTTGCCGGCGCCCGAGGGCCCGGCGACGGCCAGGCGTTCCCCCGCCGCGACCTCGACCGCCAGCGCCAGGTCGAACTCACGCAGCGGCATCTCCGCCTCGATCCGCAGCGGCCCCGGGGCGCTCACCGCGATTCCTCCCGCGGCCCGCCTTCGACCGCGCGATCCGCCCCCAGCAGCTTCACCGCGACCAGGATCAGCGCCGCGACCAGGATCAGCACGGCCGAGAGCGCCAGCGCCGAGACGAAGCCGCCGGGGCGGCTGAACTCGGAGAAGATCGCCAGCGGCGCCGTCTGCGTCACCCCTTCCAGCGAGCCGGCGAAGAGCAGGGTGGCGCCGAACTCGCCGAGCGCCCGTCCCCAGGCGAGCGCCAGCCCCGCCGCCAGTCCCGGCCGCGCGCTTGGCACCGCGATCGTCGCGAAGGTGCGGAACTGCCCGGCGCCGAGCGTCCGCGCCGCCTCCAGCGGGCGCGGGTCCAGCGCGGCGAAGGCGGCGATCGCCTGGCGCAGGAAGAACGGCGCCGAAACAAAGACGAGGGCGACGACGACGCCGGCGGTCTGGAAGACCAGTTCGAGCCCCGCGTCTTCGACCCAGCCGCCGATGATTCCTTGCGGCCCGAGCGCCGCCAGCAGGGCGATCCCCGCCACCGCCGGCGGCATCACCAGCGGCAGCTCGATCGCGGTCAGCACCAGCGCCCGGCCGCGGAAGCGGCGGCGGCCGATCAGGTAGGCGGCGGGGGTGCCGACGACGATGACGATCACGATCGCGATCAGGGTCGTCCGCAGGCTCAGCCACAGCGCCTCCTGGGCCGACTCTTCCCCGAGCGCGTCGAGCAGCCGTCCCGGGCTGACGTCGGCGAAGATCGCCACCACAGGCAGGACGAGGAAGGCGACCGCGAGCGCCGCGGCGGCGAGCGCGAACAGCCCGAAGCCTGAGCGCAGCCTCATCGTCCGGCCAGCCTCATCCCGGCGGCAGGAAGCCGGCCGCCCGCAGCTCGGCGGCGCCGCGGCCGTGCAGCAGCCCCTCCAGGTAGCCCTGCGCCAGCTCCGGCTCGGCGCTGTCGCTGAGGACCGCCGCCGCGTAGGCGACGTCCGGCTGCAGCCGGTTCGGAATCGTCAACGTGCGCACCTCGCAGCCCACCGTGCGGGCGTCGGTGAGGTAGACGAAGCCGGCATCGGCGGCGCCGTCGACCACCTTGGCGAGGACCGAGCTGACCTCGGACTCTTCGGAGCGGACGTTGGCGAGGATCGCCTCGCGCTCCGCCGCCGGCAGCCGGCCCAGCACCTCGCGGGTGTACTCGCCGACCGGGACGCTGGAGTCGCCGATCACAATCTTCGTCCCCGGCCGGGCCAGGTCGGCGAGCGACTCGACCGAGCTGCCGCGCGGGACGACAAGGACGAGCCGGTTGCGGGCGAAGACGACCGGCTTGCCGACCAGCCCTTCCCGGTGCAGTTCGGCCGGATAGGCAGTGTCGGCCGAGGCGAAGACGTCAGCCCGCGCGCCCTGCTTGATCTGCGCCGCCAGCTGGTCGGAGCCGGCGAAGGAGCTCCGCACCGTCGCCCCCGCGAAAGCGTCGCCGAAGCGCCCGAGCGCTTCGGTCAGCGAAGAGGCCCCGAGCACGGTCAGCGTCGCCTCGTCGTCGCCGCCGCTCCCGCAGCCCGCCAGCGCCGACGCCGCCAGCACCAGGACGCTTAGCCGAATCGCGGCTCGAGCCGTTGGAAAGTGCGCCACCAACCGCGGTCGAGTCTCGCATGCTCGACCGCTTGCAGCAGCGAGCCGTCGTCGTCGTGCAGCTCGTAGGAGACCACCGGCGGCTCGACCTCGGTGTCGACGTCGACGATCCGGGCCAGCATCAGGTAGGGCGGACAGCTCAACCAGACCTCGCCCGGTTTTGGAACAGTTTTCGTGTGTGGTGCCGCCATAGACCCTCGGTACCCCTGGCTTCGACGCGGAAACGGGAAACCATCCCCGAAAATAGGAGATTGCGAACCCTGCCTCTAGAACCGTCCCTGAGGCGATTAGTAGCGCTGTGCCGGCGAGCTACGAGCTGGGCCTTTACGCCCTGCGTCTGGCCGACGCCGGTCGCGACCTCACCGGCCCGCATCGGGCCGCCGGCGGTCGGGTCGAGCGGCGGCGTCGGGCCGCCGTCGGCGTTCCGCATCCCCTGCAGGACGTCTTCGAGGGCGTCGAGGGAGGAGGCGCTCGGCTCCCAGCCGAGCTCGGTGCGCGCCCGGGTGGTGTCCATCATCGGCACCCCTAGCGCGAGGTCGATCCAGCCGGGGGAGGTGGGCTGCAGCCGCAGCTTCCAGCTCAGCTGCGCCGCCCCGCGCAGCGCTCCCGCCGGCAGCGGGAAGCTGCGGGCGCCGAAGAACTCGCAGAGCTCATCGACCCCGATCTCCGGCTCGGCGGCGATGTTGAAGGCACCGGAGACGTCGCGGACGACCGCCTGCCGGTAGGCCTCACCGACGTCGCGCGAGTGGACCGCCTGGAAGCGCAGCCGCGGCACCCGCGGGATCACCGGGATCAACCGCTTCTGGACGAGGAAGCCGGGGACGAAGGGGCCGGCGAAGAGACGGCGGATCTCGGATGCGGCCTCCGATTTGAAGATCAGGCCCGGGCGCAGGCGGACGATCCGCAGCTCCGGCACGCGCCCTTCGAGCTCGTCGAGCAGGTCTTCGCAGGCGGCCTTGTGGCGCGAGTAGAAGGAGGTCTTGATCCCCTCGACCGGCCAGGACTCGTCGACCTGGCGCCGCTTCGGGCCGGGGGAGTAGGCGCCGACCGAAGAGGCATGGACCAGCGCCGGCACCTTCGCCGCCGCGGCCGCCTCGAAGACCCGCCGGCTGCCCTCGACGTTGATCCGTTCGGTGACGCTTTCGTCGCGGCTCGGCTGGATCGCCCAGGCCAGGTGGACGACCGCGTCGGCGCCATCAAAGATCGGCTCGAGCGAGTCGGCGACGACGTCGGCGCCGACCCACTCGACTTTCGGCATCTCCACCTCCGGCACCCGCCGGGCGAGGCCGACGATCTTCTCGACCGCCGGCTCCTGCCCGAGGGCTTCGAGGACGCTGGTGCCGACGTTGCCGCTGGCTCCCGTGACGACGACGCGCACTGCTACGCCCCGTTCGGCTGGATCACGAACTTGATCGCGCCGTCTTCCTTCTTCTGGAACTTCTCGTAAGCGTCGGGAACGTCCTCGATCCCGATCTTGTGGGAGGCGAGGTCCTCGGTCCCGAGCGGGTCGGCCTCGTCGGTGACCAGCGGCATGATCTCGTCGATCCATTTCTTCACGTGCGCCTGGCCCATCCGCAGCTGCACCCCCTTGTCAAAGAGCTGCAGCATCGGGATCGGGTCGACGACGCCGCCGTAGACGCCGCTGATCGAGACGGTGCCGCCGCGGCGCACGGTGTCGAAGCACTGGTAGAGCGCCGACATCCGGTCGATCGCGGCTTTTTCGATCAGCTTTTCGGCGACCGCGTCGGGCAGCAGCCCGGCCGCTTTCTGGGCGAACTCGCCAACCGGGGCGCCGTGGGCCTCCATCCCGACTGCATCGATCGCGCCGTCGGTGCCGCGGCCCTCGGTCATCTCGCGGATCGTGTCGGAGATGTCGTCGTGCTCCTCCAGGTTCAGGGTCTCGATCCCGTGCTTCTGCGCCAACTCGAGCCGCTCGGGGACGAGGTCGACGGCGATCACGCGGGCGCCTTTGTGGGCGGCGATCCGCGAGGTCATCTGGCCGATCGGACCGAGCCCGAAGACGGCGACCGAGCCGCCCTCCGGGATCGCCGCGTACTCGACCGCCTGCCAGGAGGTCGGCAGCACGTCGGAGAGGTAGAGGAAGCGGTCGTCGGGCGGGCCCTCGGGCACCTTGATCGGTCCGAAGTGGGCCTGCGGCACCCGCAGGTACTCGGCCTGCCCGCCCGGCACCTGGCCGTAGAGCTTGGTGTAGCCGAACAGGGAGGCGCCTTTTTCTTCCTCCCGGTTCTGGGTCGTCTCGCACTGCGCGTAGAGCTGCTGGTCGCACATCCAGCAGTGCCCGCAGCTGATGTTGAAGGGGATCACGACCCGGTCGCCGGCGGCGATGTGGGTGACCTCCGGGCCGACCTCCTCGACGATCCCCATCGGCTCGTGGCCAAGGATGTCGCCCTCTTCCATGAACGGGGAGAGGACCTCGTAGAGGTGGAGGTCGGAGCCGCAGATCGCCGATGAGGTGATGCGGATGACCGCGTCGGTACCTTCCTCGATCTTCGGGTCCTCGACCTCGTCGACGCGGACGTCGCGGGGGCCATGCCAGACAGCTGCCTTCATCGGTCCTCCTTCTCGCCGGCGTGCGCCGGTTCGGCCATTTTTCGGTGCATCTCGGCCTTGACCGAGTCGGGGACGACCTTCCCCATCACCGTCTGCGCTTTGTTCTTGAAGCTGCCGCCGACGACCTTTTCCCTGCCGGCCATCAGCGCCTCATAGCCCTGGCGGGCGACTTCGGCGGGGTCGTCCTTCTCTTCTTCGCCGACCGGGGTGTCGAGCATTTCGGCGCGCTCGAAGAACTCGGTCTCGGTCGGGCCCGGCATCAGCGAGGTCACCGTGATCCCGGTGTCCTTGAGCTCGTTGCGCAGAGCCAGGGCGAAGGACTGGACGAAGGACTTGGAGGCGTTGTAGACGGCCTGGTAAGCGCCCGGCATCGTCGAGGCGATCGAGGAGGTGAAGAGGATGCGGCCGGCGTCGCGGGCGACCATGTCCTTTACGACCAGCTTGCAGAGGTGGACGGTGGAACGGACGTTGAGGTCGATCAGCCGCAGCTCCTTGCGCAGCTCGGTTTCGCGGGCGAAGTCGCCGCCGGCGCCGATCCCGGCGTTGAGGGCGATCACGTCGACCGGGCGGCCCGTCGCCTGTATCCGCTCGTAGAGGCGCTGCACGCCCTGCTCGGTCGAAAGGTCCTCGCGGGTGCACTCAACGCTGCCGGTGAGCTGGTTGAGCTCCCGCTGGGCCGCGGCGAGCTCCTCGTCCTCGGCGGTGATCAGGAGATCGAAGCCCTCTTCGGCGAAGACCTTGGCGAGCTCGAAGCCGATACCGCTGGATGCCCCCGTCACCACTGCGAACGGGCGCTGCTGCTGGTGGTTCATTGCTGGTTGCCTTCCCTAGCTGTCTGAACCCTCCGAATCCCCGACGATGGAGAAGGCGAAACGGGAAGAAGAAGCTGGCCCTAGGAGGTGAGCTGGATTACTTCTTTCTCGATTTGGCGGCGCTGTTTGGCGGTGAGCTTGCCGTTGCTTGAAGCTGGCGGCTTGATCGTCACGCCGTCTCGGTAGCGATCTAGGACGCGGGGGTCGATGTAGGAGGCGCGGCAGACGGCGGGGGTGTTGCCGAGGGCGTCGGAGACCTGGTCGACTGCGCGCTTGATCGTTCGTTTCGCGGCTGCCTGGGATCGCGGCTTCTCCTCGCCGGCCAGCTCCACCGCCGCCAGCACGGTCCCGTGCCAGGTGCGGAAGTTCTTCGCCGTGAAGCGGTCGCCGATGTGCTCGTGGATGTACTCGTTGATGTCGTCGGAGCGGACGTCGCGCCACTCCTTGTCCTCGCGGTAGGCGAGCAGGTCTTCGGGGCCGCTGCGGCGTCGGTACATCGCCTCCAGGGCCCGCCGGGCGGCGGCGTCGCGGATCGATTGGATGCGGCGCTGGCCGCTCTTGGCCGGAAAGTCGAAGACGACCTCGCTCTTACCGATCGTCACGTGTTCGCGGCGCACGGTGGCAAGGCCGAAGCTCTCGTTTTCCTCCGCGTAGACCTCGCTGCCAACGCGGAAGAAGCCGAGGTCGAGGAGGCGGACGGCGCAGGCGAGCGCCCGCTCCCGCGGCATCCCCGTGCGGCGCAGGTCGGCGGTGACGGCGCGCCGCAGCTTCGGCAGCTTCAGCGCGAATTCGCGGACCAGCTCGAACTTCCGTTCCGCCTGCCGCTGCTGCCAGCGCTCGTGGTAGAGGTACTGCTTGCGGCCGGCTTCGTCGTAGCCGGTGGCCTGGATGTGGCCGAACGGGTCGGGGCAGATCCAGACCTCCTTCCAGGCCGGCGGGATCGCCAGCTGCCGGATCCGCTCCAGCGTCTCCTCGTCCTCAATCGAGGTCCCGTCGCAGTCGCTGAAAGAGAACCCGCGCCCCCGCCGCACCCGCGTGATCCCCGGCCCGGCGCAATCGGCGCGACGAAGCCGGCCACGCCGCGGCGCCGGCGCGGTGACGCTCACTGCCCGTCCCCCTCCGCGAGACCGCGAAGACCCGGAATAATTCCGGTTCCTCGCGGTCTCGCCGCGGCCTCACGCTTCATCTGGCGACCCCGTTCAGCGCCGCCGACACGCTCTCGAGGTCGGCGACGAAGGCGGCGAACTCGGCCTCACGCTCGTCGTGATCGCGCAGCCGCAGGATCGCCGAGGGATGGATCGTCACCGCGGCCATCGGAGCCAGCGCCGACTCCAAGGGCTTGCCCCGATCCTTCGTGACTTTCACCTTCGTCCCAAAGAGCGAGCGGGCCGCGGTGGCGCCCATCGCCAGCACCGCCTCCGGCTTCACCGCCTGCACCTCTGCCTGGAGCCACGGCTTGCAGGCCTCGATTTCCCCCGCCCGCGGCGTCTGGTGCAGCCGCCGGTTCCCTCGGGGCCGCCACTTGAAGTGCTTGACCGCGTTGGTCACGTAGGCCTGCGAGCGGTCGATCCCCGCCTCCTCGAGCGCCCGATCCAGCAACCGCCCCGCCGGCCCCACAAACGGCTCGCCCTCCTTGTCCTCCTGATCTCCCGGCTGCTCTCCGACCAGCATCAACCGAGCCGAGGCTCGCCCCGCCCCGAAAACCGTCTGCGTCGCGTCCTTGTAAAGCGGACATCCCCGGCACCCCGAAGCCGCCTTCTCCAAGGCCTCCAGGGTCAACTCATCAGGCAAAAAATCCGCAGCCGACGGCATAAGCGCCACCTACCCAAGCGACCAAAGCGACGAAACCGGGGGAGAACCCAACCCGCCTGAGCCCTTAGAGCCTCAATATGTCGCCGAAGGCCAAGGACGCTCGCGAAACCGCAAAAACCCGTCTTGAAGAAGGGTTTTTGCGGTCTCGGGGGGATGACCGGGCGGTGGATGGCGGCCGTGCTCGCCACCGGACCAGATGCCGTCCTCAGCCACTGGTCGGCAGCTGCCCTCTGGATGATCCGGCCGAACGCGCGGTCGGTCATCGACGTGACGACGGCGCACAAAAGCCGGACCTGGGACGGGATCAAGCGGCACCACAAAGCTCTTCCACCCGACGAGGTGACGGACCACGAAGGGATACCGGTGACCTCGGTCCCGCGGACGATCTTTGATCTCGCCGCCACCGTGGACGTCGACACCGTCGCCGCGATGCTGCGTGAGTCCGAACACCGCAACCTCTGGGACCGCCTGTCGCTTCCGCACCTCGTCGAGCGCTATCGCGGCCGCCGGGGCGTCAACAAGGTCCGCCGTGCCCTCCGGCGCGTCGCCGAAGAGCCGTCTGGCCGCAAGCGCTCCAGGCTCGAGGAGCGGTTCGCGCCCTTCCTCCGCCGCCACCGCCTGCCGATGCCCCGCTTCAACGACTGGATCCTCCTCGGCGCCAAGCGCTACCAGGTCGACTGCCACTGGCCCAGCACCGCCGAGATCGTCGAGTTGGACGGTTGGGAGGGCCACAGCAGCCGCTCCGCCTTTCAGGATGACCGCGAGCGGGACCGGCGCCTACGCGTGGCGGGCTACTCGATAACCCACATCACCTGGAACCAGCTCCGCGATGAACCCGAGGCCATCGCTTCGGATCTTCGCGTCTTGCTCAGCGGTAGATAAAGAAAGAGAAGAAGAAGCGACTACGCGCCGTTGATCGGCTCGATGCGGAAGGCGGAGCGTTCGGGGTGGGCTGCCTTGTAGAAGGTCGCGGTCTGGTTCAGCAGGCGCCACGGGTAGGGCAGCGTCCCGCCGGGGGCGGCGAGGAAGCGGGTGAAGAGGACCGAGCCGCGACGGCAGCTGATCCCCGAGCGGGCTGGGATGTAGATCAGGTACTGGCCTTTGGGGAAGTAGAGCGGCCCGACCTGGGAGCCGGCGTTGACGGTGAAGCTGCCGGGGCAGAGCTTGCCGATCGCGGTATTGCCGCCGTCGGAGGCTTTTTCCACCTGCTTGACCGAGAAGCCCGGCAGGCCGCCGCGGGTGAACGAGGCCTTGCCGGCGCCTGCGGCGACGACGCGCCACGGTTTCGGCAGCACGCCGTCGTAGTCCGCGAGGAAGCGGGCCAGCAGCTGCGTCGAGGCCTGGCAGCTGAGGCCCGGCTCGACGGTGACTTCGTAGTTGCCGGCCGGAAGGCTGGCGGCGCCGATGCGGTCGTTGTGCAAGACCCGGAAGGTCGGGCAGCCCGCCGCCGAGGCGGGCGCGGCAGCCGTCAAGATCAGCGCCGTCAGCGCCGCCGCCAAGGCGACCGCAAAAGCAGTGACTGCGCGCTTCGAATAGGCCCGGGCGAGACTCACGGCGAGCAAGCTACCAGCGCGGTCGGCCGCCTCCGCCGCCTCTTGCGCCCGGCCTCCTTGCCGACTACTCGAATCCGTAGCATCCGACCCGCAGATGCCGGAACCCGTCAAGCGCAACCAGCGCTACATGCCTGGGCTGGACGGGCTGCGCGCGATCGCCGTCCTCGCCGTAATCGTCTTCCACCTCGGCTTCGACTGGGCGCCCGGCGGCCTGCTCGGGGTCGGGATCTTCTTCACCCTCTCCGGCTACCTGATCACCGACATCCTGCTCTCGCAGCTGAACCAGCGCGGCAAGATCGACTTCCTCCGCTTCTGGGCCGCCCGCGCCCGCCGCCTGCTGCCGGCCCTCTTCGTGATGCTGGCGATCGTCACCGCCTGGGTGACGATCTTCGGCCCCGCCCAGCCCGACCAGTTCCGCAAGGCGGTCGTCTCCGCCGTCTTCTACGTCAACAACTGGGAGCAGATCTTCGCCAACGTCTCCTACTTCGCCCGCTTCGCCCCCGAAGGCCCGCTCAACCACCTCTGGTCGCTCTCGGTCGAGGAGCAGTTCTACATCTTCTGGCCGTTCCTGCTGCTGGCTGGCGTCAAGCTCGTCCACGAGCGCCCGCTGCCCTCCGGCGTCCGCCCCCGCCTCGCGGTGCTGACCATCGTCGTCGCCCTGATCTCGATCATCGAGATGGCGGTCCTCTACAAGCCAAGCCTCGACCCCTCCCGCATCTATTACGGGACGGACACCCGCGCCGCCGGCCTGCTCTTCGGCTGCGCCCTAGCGATGGTCTGGCCGAGCCGCCGCCTCAACCGCCGCATCACCCCGCAGGCGCGCAACACCCTCGACGGCCTCGGCGTCCTCGGCCTGGCGATCATCGCGCTGATGATCTGGCAGGTCGGCGAGTTCGACCGCTTCCTCTATCAGGGCGGCTTCATCGTCCTCTCGCTGGCGACGGTGATGGTGCTGATGCCGCTGACCCATCCCGCCTGTCGCCTCGGCAACGTCGTCGGCGCCAAGCCCCTGCGCTGGGTCGGCGTCCGCTCCTACGGGATCTACCTCTGGCAGACGCCGGTCATCGTCCTCACCGGGCCCGGCAGCCGCCCGCCGGAGGGCCTGCTCGGCAAAGCCCTGCAGGTCGCCGCGATCTTCGCGATCGCCGGCCTCTCCTGGCGCTTCATCGAGGAGCCGATCCGCCACGGCGCGATCGGCCGCTTCTTCGCCCGCCGCCGAGCGGTCGGCTGGAAGTGGGAGGGCTTCGCGCCGCCGATGCGGGTCGCGATCGTCGCGGCCGGTCTGATCCTCGTGGTCGCCGCGGCCGGCATGGCCGGGCTCAACTCGAGCGCGGCCGAAGGCAACGACGTCCGCGTCGAAGAAGCCCGCGCCGCTGGCACCTCAAAGCCACCGCCGCTGACCAAGGCGCAGGCCGAAGACTCGACCAGATCCTCGTGCAAAGCCGTCGTCCACATCGGCGACTCGACCTCCGAGGGGCTCGACAACCCCGAATACCTGCCGAACGAACTGGAGCGCATCCCCAACCGCTACGCCGAAGTCGGGGTCAAAGAAACCCACATGGAGGTGCAGGGGGCGCGCTCGATCGAAGAGCGCTTCGAAGGCGAACCGAACGCCCAGGAAGTCGCCGCCGCCTGGCAGGCGGAAGGGTTCAAAGGCTGCTGGGTGCTGGCCCTCGGAACCAACGAGGCAGCCGACGTCGCCGCCGGCTCGACCATCGGCCTGCGCGAACGGATCGAAAAAATGATGGCGATCATCGGCGACGAACCGGTGCTCTGGGTCAACGTCCGCTCGCTCGTCCCGCCCGGCGACCCCTACTCGAAGAGCGGGATGGTCGAATGGGACGAAGAACTCGAACGCGCCTGCGCCACCTACCCGAACATGCGCGTCTACGACTGGGCCTCCGACGTCAAAGACGAGTGGTTCATCGAAGACGGCATCCACTTCACCTCGCCCGGCTATGCCGCCCGCGCCCAGCTGATCGCCCAGGCGCTCGCCCACGCCTTCCCGGAAAAAGGCGAGACCGAAGGCGGCGTCAAGAACTGCGTGGTGAGTTAACCGTCCTATAGCAAGGTTAACTCGCCACTTACAGCCCGACGATCTCTACCGGCTCGGGATCCCCGGCCGGCTCGAAGCCCATGATCCGGCCGTAGAAGTAGAGCTCGGCTTCGTAGCAGCGGATGTTGGTCTCGGCCTTGCGGAAGCCGTGCTGCTCACCCTCGAAGGCGAGGTAGGCGTGGGGGATGCCGTTGCGCTCCAGCGCCGCGACCATCGTCTCCGCCTGGTTCGGCGGCACGATCTTGTCCTCGAGGCCCTGGAAGAGGATCACCGGCACCCGCAGCTGATCGACGTAGTGGATCGGCGAGCGTTCGCGGTAGAGGTCGGCCTGCTCGGGATAGGGGCCGATCAGCAGGTCGAGATAGCGGGACTCGAACTTGTGGGTGTCGCCGGCCATCGTCTCGGCATCGGCGACGCCGAAGTAGCTGGCGCCGGTGGCGAAGGCGTCGTGGAAGGTGAGCGCGCAGAGGACCGCATAGCCGCCTGCCGAGCCGCCGCGAATCGCCAGCCGCTCGCCGTCCGCCTCGCCCTCCGCCGCCAGGTGCAGCGCCGCGTTGACGCAGTCTTCGGTGTCGACGACGCCCCAGGTCCCGCGCAGCTTGTTGCGGTACTCGCGTCCGTAGCCGGTCGAGCCCCGGTAGTTGACGTCGACGACCCCGATCCCGCGGCTGGTCCAGTAGAGGAACTCGGCGTCGAGGGCGGGAGTGGCGTGGGAGGTGGGGCCGCCGTGGCTCTCAACGATCAGCGGCGGCAGTTCCCCCTCCGGCGCCTCGAACTCGGGGTTCGCGGGCGGGTAGTAGAAGCCGTAGGCGACCTCGCTATCCCCCTCCCTGCCAGTGGGAAACTCGATCGGCCGCGGGCGCGAAACGTAGGCCGGATCGATTGGCTCCTCGCTCGACTCCCGCACCACCTCGGTGTCGCCGGTCTCGGCGTCGTAGATCACCACCGCCGTCTCCCGCTCCGGGCTCGCCGCGGCGAAGGCGACCCGGCGCCCACGGGCCGAGAGCGCCGGGTAGCCGAACGAGGTGAACGGCAGCCCCAGGTCACTCGGTTCCCAGCCCTCCGGCTCGAGCAGGAAGAGCTGTTCTTCCCCGCGCCGGCAGCGCACGCAGACAATCGCCCCGCCCTCGAGGAAGGCGTAGGTGGCGCCGCCGAAGAGCCACTGCGGGTGGGCGAAGTCGGCTTCCTCCTCGGTCAGCTGGACCAGCGCCCCCTCCTCGCCGCTCAACTCGGTCCCGGGCTCGCGGGCCCGGTAGAGGTTCCACCAGCCGTCGCGGTCGGAGGCGAAGTGGAGGCGGCCGTCGGGGCCCCACTCAGGCTGGAAGATCGACTCCTCGGGCCCGCCGGCGATCAGCCGCTCCTCGCCGCTGTCGGCGAGCGGCGCCACCCAGAGCTCGGTCCCGTCCCAGGGCATGTTCGGGTGGTCCCAGCAGATCCAGGCGAGCCAGGCGCCGTCGGCGCTGATCCGCGGCGAGGCGTAGAAGTCGCGGCCCCCCGCCAGCACCTGCGGCTCGGCCGAGCCGTCGAGCGGCAGGGAGACGATCTCGTTCACCGGTTCGGGCTCGGCGTCGCGTTCGCGCACGCAGACCACCGTGCTCTCGTCCGGCGCCACGCGGATGTCGGCGTAGCGCAGGGCGCCCGGCTCCTCGGGCTGCGGCGAGATCGCCACCGGGTCGGTGCCCAGTCGCTGCCGGTAGAGCCTCTGGTCGGTGAAGTCGACGAAGAGGACGAGGTCCGGCGCCGCCAGGTGCCAGGCGCCGCCGCCGTACTCGTGCACGCGGGTCCGCACGTTGATCCCCGCCGGCGTCACCGTCTCCGGCTCGCCACCCGGCGGCCGCCGCATCAGGACCACACGGCCGCCCTCCTCGGGCCGTCCCTCGGCCCACCAGACCGTCCCGTCCTCAGCGATCGTCGGCGCCGCCAGCCGCCGCCCCGAGCTGGCCACACTCGCCGCGTCGAGCGGCGAGGACCAGGAGCCGTAGGGCGCGACGGTCGCCATCGGCGCAGTCTAGGCCGGGGTCTCCTCGGCAACCTCGACCTCGCGCAGGCGGTGGCTGTCGACGTCGTAGACGAAGCCGCGCACGACATCGCGGTGGGGGAGGAAGGGGGAGGAGCGGACGCGGCGGATCGACTGGCGCACGTCCGCCTCGGCGTCGGTGAACGACTCGATCGCAAACGAGGGGGCGATCCCGGTCGTCTCCTGCAGCTCCATCCGGAAGCCGTCGTCGGTGACCTTCTGCAGGCCGCAGTCGTCGTGGTGGATCAGCATCACCTCGCGCGTTCCCAGCCGCCGCTGTGAGAGCGCCAGCGAGCGGATCACGTCGTCGGTGATGACGCCGCCGGCGTTGCGAAGCACGTGCGCCTCGCCCGGGCCGAGCCCGAGCGCGGCGAAGACGTCGAGCCGCGAGTCCATGCAGGTGACGACGGCGAGATGCCGTTGCGGTTCGACGTCGAGGTGCCGCTCGGCGAGGCCGGCGGCGAAGTTCCGATTGTTCTCGAGCAGCTGGTCGATCGTGTCCATGGCGCGGCAGCCTAACCACAGCGTTTCCCCGGTTGATCCCTGGGGTAGCCGCGAGGAGTAGACGACCGACCGACCGCGACGCGCACGACCAGAAAGCGAAGGACAGAAACCATGGAGACCGGAAGCCTCGATAAGGGCATCTTCAGCGGCGACAGCTCGGGTACCCGCGAAGACATCGTCGCGCTGCTGACCAAGGCCTACTGGATGGAGATCGAGACGGTGATGAGCTACATCGCCGCCTCCACCAACCTCGACGGCGTCCGCGCCCAGGAGATCCGCGAGTCCCTCGCCGAAGACGTCGAAGAGGAGCTCGGCCACGCGAAAGAGTTTGCCAACCGGATCAAGGAGCTATACGGCGTCGTCCCCGGCTCCGAAGAGTTCAAGGCCGAACAGAGCTTCCTGCAGCGCCTCGAGCACCAGACCGACGTCGTCGCCGTGATCCGCGGCGTGATCAAAGCCGAGACCGGCGCGATCGAGCACTACACGCGGATCGTCGAGGAGACCGACGGCGTCGACCCGGTGACCCAGGACATGGTGATCTCGATCCTCCGCGACGAGCAGGGCCACCGGCGCCTCTTCGAGGGCTTCCTGCGCGAGTACGAATTCGAAGGCAAGGCGTAATACCAAGCGCCGCGGCTTCGCCGCGGCTGACCTTTGGACGAAGCGATGCGTTATCTCCACCTCTGCGCCCACGAGCAGTTCCCGCCCGACCAGCTGCTGCGCCAAGCGGTGGCGGCCGAGGCGGCCGGCTTCGACGGCATCGGCTGCAGCGACCACCTGCAGCCGTGGTGGGAGGGGGGCGAGGCCGGCAGCGCCTGGCCCTGGCTTGGGGCCGCCGCGCAGGCGACCGAGCGGGTCTTGTTCGGGACCGCGGTGACGCCGCCGGGGCCGCGCTACCACCCGGCCCTGATCGCGCAGGCCTGGGCGACCTTCGAGCTGATGTTCCCCGGCCGCCCCTACCTCGGCGTCGGCTCCGGCGAGGCGCTGAACGAGTTCCCGGTCAGCGGTGAGTGGCCATCGGTCGGCGAGCAGATCGAGCGCATGGAGGAGGCGCTGGAGATGATCCGCGCCCTCTGGGACGGGCAGCGGCTGACCGACGCCGGCAAGCACTTCCCGACGAAGGGGACCTACCTGCACAGCCTCCCCCAGGACCGCCGGCCGCTGCTTTACGTCTCCGCCTTCGGCCCGAAGGCCGCTGCGGTCGCCGGCCGCCACGGCGATGGCCTCTGGACGCTCGCCGATCCCGAATCGGTGCCGGAGATCATCGACGCCTACAAGAGCGCCGCCGAGGACGCCGGCCGCGAGCCGGGCGAGATCGTCCTCCAGGCCGCCTTCTCCTGGGCCGAGAGCGACGATGCCGCGCTCGAGGGCTGCCGGGTCTGGAAGGGCTCGCAGCCGGACGAGTTCTACACCGACAAGTGGCACGACCCGAAGGCGATGTACGAGGAGGGGGAGCGCCAGGTCTCCGACGAGGAATTCAAAGAAGAAATGATCATCGCCGCCGATCCCGAGGTCCACGTCGAGCGGATCCGCGAAGTCGAAGGGCTGGGCGCGACGATTGTTGCCCTGATGAACAATTCCGGCGCTGACCCGCTGGCCGCGATCGAGACCTACAAAGACAAGGTGCTGCCGCGCCTCGGAGCCGGCTCCAGCTGAAGTGGCCGCACGAGAGCGGCTGGCGCCGGAGACCTTCCGGCTGCCGGTCGAGAAAATCCGCGGCAGCTACTACTCCTACTCCTACTTTGCGCTGACCAAGGAGCTGCTCGAAGCCGAAGGCCACGGGCCCGAGGTGACGATGCAGGTCTTCGCCAAGAAGCGGGGACTGCTGGGAGGGATCGACGAGGCGATCGCGGTGCTGAAGCTCTGCGCCGGGCGGCAGGGGATGGACATCTGGGAGCCAGGCTGGGGGCAGCTGCGGGTCAGCGCCCTGCACGAGGGCGACGAGATCGAGCCGGACGAGACGGTGATGCTGATCGAGGGCGACTACACGCTCTTCGCCCACCTAGAGACGGTCTACCTCGGCACCCTCGCCCGCCGCTCGCTGGTGATGAGCAACGTGCGCCGCGTCGTCGACGCCGCCGGCGGCAAAACGATCCTCTTCTTCCCCGCCCGCCACGACCACTGGCTGGTCCAGACCGGCGACGGCTGGGCCGCCCACGTCGCCGGCGCGATCGGCGTCTCCACCGACGCCCAGGCGAGCTGGTGGGGCGGCCGCGGCGTCGGCACGATCCCGCACTCACTGATCGCCTCCTACGGCGGCGACACCGTCGCCGCGGCGCGCGCCTTCTGCCGCCGCTTCGGCGAGGAGATCAACGTCGTCTCGCTGGTCGACTTCCACAACGACTCGGTCGCCGATGCGGTCGCCGTCGCCGACGCCCTCGGCGACCAGCTCTGGGGCGTCCGCCTCGACACCTCCGAGCGCCTCGTCGACCGGGCGCTGGAAGGGCTCGCGGCCGAGCGTGGGGAGGAGGGGCTCCGCGGCGTCAACATCGAGCTCGTCCGGGCGGTCCGCGAGGCGCTCGACGACGCCGGCCACCAGCAAGTGAAGATCGTCGTCTCCGGCGGCTTCACCGCCGAGAAGATCGAGCAGTTCGAGCAGGCCGGGGCGCCGGTCGACTCCTACGGCGTCGGCTCGGCACTCCTGCGCGGCTCCTTCGACTTCACCGCCGACATCGTCTGCCTCGAGGGCGAGCCCGGGGCCAAGGTCGGCCGCGAGCTGCGCCCCAACCCGCGGCTGCAACCGGTCGCCTAGGCTGCGGGACGAGATGGCCGACGCCAACGACGTCCAGATCCGCGCCGCCACCGAAGCGGACGTGCCGCTCGTCTTCGACCTGATCCTCGAGCTCGCCGAGTACGAGAAACTCGCCGACAAGGTCGCCGGCGATGCCGAGATCCTGCGCCGAACCCTGTTCGAGGAGAAGGCCGCCGAGGCGCTCCTGATCGAGACCAGCGATGGCGAAGCGATCGGCTACGCGATCTTCTTCACCACCTTCTCCAGCTTCGAGTGCCGCTCCGGCATCTGGCTCGAGGACGTCTACGTCCGCCCCGAGCACCGCCGCGGCGGCATCGGCCGCGCGGTCATGGAGCACCTCGCCCAGCTAGCCCACCATCGCGGCCACGTCCGCCTCGAGTGGGTCGCCCTCGACTGGAACGAACCGGCCTTGAAGTTCTACGAGGGCCTCGGCGCGCAGCGGCTGGACGACTGGATCATCCACCGCCTCGAGAAGGACGGAATCGCCCGCCTCGCCGAAGGCGAATAGCGAACTGCATCAAATTTTCTATCCAGCAGGTGGAAAATTTGATGCAGTTCGGGCGCGGTGCAGGAGGAGGTCACGCTCTTGTGCGTTTTGGGTTAGCTCGGCGGCGCGCTTGAACTCGGCGGCCGCCTCGCTTTGGCGCCCTGCTTTCTCCAGCAGGTCGCCGCGGACGCTGGGGAGGAGGTGGTTGTCGGCCAGCGACTTCTCGTCCTCGATCTCCTCGACGAGGGCGAGGCCGGCGTCGGGGCCGAAGGCCATCCCCACCGCCACGGCCCGGTTCAGCTCGACGATCGGCGAGGGCTGGATCTGGGAGAGGGCGTCGTAGAGGGCGGCGATCTTCACCCAGTCGGTTTCCTCGGCGCGGATCGCGCCGGCGTGGCAGGTGGCGATCGCGGCTTGGAGGCCGTAGGGGCCGAGCGGGCCTGGAAGGCCTTCGGCCCGCTCCAGCGCCCGGCGGCCGCGGACGATCAGCAGCGGGTCCCAGCGACCGCGGTTTTGGTCGAGCAGGAGGATCGGCTTCCCGTTCGCCCCGTGGCGGGCGTTCAGCCGCGAGGCCTGGATCTCCAGCAGCGCCACCAGGCCGTGCACCTCCGGCTCACGCGGCGCCAGCTCGGCGAGGATGCGGCCGAGGCGCAGCGCTTCCTCGCAGAGGTCGCGGCGCACCCAGTCCTCGCCGGCGCTTGCCGCGTAGCCCTCGTTGAAGACGAGGTAGACGACTTCAAGCACCGAGGGCAGCCGCTCGTCGAGCTCCGCCCCCCGCGGCGCCTCGAACGGCACCCGCGCCTCGCGCAGGGTCTTCTTCGCCCGCACCAGACGCTGCGCAATCGTCGCCTCGGAGACAAGGAAGGCGCGGGCAATCTCCGGCGTCGCCAGGCCGCCGAGCAGCCGCAGGGTCAGCGCCACCCGCGCCTCGCGGGAGAGCAGCGGATGGCAGCAGGTGAAGATCAGCGCCAGCAGGTCGTCGCCGATCTCCTCGTCGGCCGCCGCCTCGAAGTCGGAGCGCTCCATCGCGAACAGCGCCCCGGTCTCCCGCGCAATCTCCTCCTGCTTGCTCTGGAGGTTCTTCTCCCGCCGCATCCGGTCGATTGCTCGGTTCTTCGCCGTCGCCATCAACCAGGCGCCCGGGTTGTCCGGGACGCCGTCGCGCGGCCACTTCTCCAGCGCCGCGACCAGCGCGTCCTGCGCCAGGTCCTCGGCGAGGCCGACGTCCTGGACCATCCGCGCCAGGCCCGCGACGAGGCGGGCGGACTCGATCCGCCAGACCGCCTCGATCGCGCGCGCGGCGTCGGCCATCGTCTCAGCCGCCGAAGTTCTCCGCGACGGCGTCCTGCACGTCCTGGGAGAAGTCCTCCATCTCGAAGATCTGCCGCACCTCGATCTTGCAGTTCTCACCGGGGCAGCGGCTCGCCCACTCCAGCGCCTCCTCCTTCGAGCGCGCCTGGATCAGCCAGTAGCCGCCGACGACCTCCTTCGCCTCCGCGAACGGCCCGTCGGTGATCATCGCCTTGCCGTCGCTGAAGGAGACGACGCCGCCGTCGCTCGGCGGCCGCAGCCCGTCCAGCGAGAGCAGCATCCCAGCCTTGCGCAGCTCCTCGTTGTAGCGGCTCATCGCCGCGACAGCCTCGGCGCTCGGGTTCCAGTCCTTCTCCTCGATCTCGGGGTACATGAACATCATGAAGCGCATCTGGGTCCTCCTTCGTGGGGGCGGCGGTTCCGCCCTTTTACCTCAATGACGAACGGGCGCGGGCGAAATCGACATCGGAGCCGAAATTCTGGGAGCGCCGGCGCGTCTACCCGGAGCAGCTACCGAGACGCCGCAGCTTGCGTCGGTAGACTCGCATCGAAGCGTGGCGCCAGTCGCCGTGGGTCTGTCGTCGCAGGCTCGGCACCAGCTCGTGGTGGTAGGGGGAGCTGAGGCTCTCGGCGTGGCCGATCACGTCGTGGACGCGGATCTGGAACTTGCAGCGCAGCCACTGCGTCAGGCGCAGCGAGGCTCGTAGCTGACGGCGGTCGCCGAGAACGTCCCCGTCGCCGTAGCCGACGTGCTCGATCCCGATCGCCGTCCAGTTGAGCCCGACGGTGTGGCGGCAGCGGGTGCGGAGGTTGACGAGACGGAAGATCCGCCCCGAGGAGCCGATCACGAAGTGCGAGCAGACGTTGGGCAGCTCGTGCAGCTCGACGTCGGGCACGTCGGGCGCGAAGGTGTTGTAGACGGCGCGGGCGCTGCTCGTCTGCGACATGTGCTCGACGATCACGTGCGGGCGCCGCAGCCGCCAGGTCCGCCACCCGTAGTGCCGCTCGGAATAAGCAGCCATCTCCCGCTTCCGTTTCGGCCCGAACGGAATCGGCCAGCTCACGATCAGCGGCCGCGCCACGCGATGCGCCGGCGCCGGCGAAGCCGCAAGCAGCACGGAGGTGAGGAGGGTGGCGAGGGGTCCCACACCCGAACTGCATCAAATTCTCCACCTCCTAGAGGGAAAATTTGATGCAGTTCGCGTTAGTCGCGGCCGAAGAGGCTTACCAACGCCGGGATCAGCAGGGTCCGGGCGAGCAGGGTGTCGATCAGGAGGCCGACGCTCAAGGCGAAGGCGAGCTCGCGGAAGGCCGCGATCGGGATCAGGGCGACGGCGGCGAAGGAGAGGGCGAGGATCATCCCGGCGACGGTGATCGCCCGCGCCGCCCGCGAGCCGGCGGTGCGGATCGCCGGGCGCAGGTCCTGGCGCTCGGCCTCGTTCCAGATCCGGCTGATCAGGAAGACGTTGTAGTCGGCGCCGAGCGCCAGGAGCAGGATCGCCGTCGCAATCGGGACGAAGAAGGCGAGCTCGCCGTAGCCGAGCAGGTCCTGGAAGAAGTAGACGGTCAGCCCCAGCGCCGCCGCCACCGTCAGCACGCTGACCCCGACCAGGTAGAGCGGGGCAATGCGGCTGCGCAGCAGTACCCAGAGCAGGACGAGGAGGACGAGCAGCGCCGCCGGCGTCACCCGCTCGAAGGCGCTCCAGGTGTCGCCATTTAGTTCGGCGGCGATCGAGGTGTCGCCGGTCATCCCGACCTCGGCCGAACCGAGCCCGGCGTCTTCGAGCATCCCCGGCATCCCGTCTTCGAGTTCGCTGAGGATTCGCGTCCCTTCCGAGCCATCGGGGTCGGCGCTGAGGACGAGGACGTAGCGGGCCGCATTGCCGTTGTCGGAGACGAGGATCCCGTAGGGGTGTTCGCCTTGGGGTTCGAGCACCGGCCCGATCACTTCCGCCACCCCGTCCTGTTCGCCCAGGGCCAGCTGCAGGGCGGCGAGCTGGTGCTGCTTGTCGCCGATCCCCGGTTCTTCGAGCATCAGCATCGTCGGGCCGACCACTCCCGGCCCCAGCGTTTCGCTCGCGGTCTCGTAGCCCTGGCGGACGTCGGTCGAATGCGGCAGGCCGCTGATGATCGGGTTGCCGAGCTCGAGCTTGCGCAGCCCGCTCGCTGCCGCCACCAGCAGCGCCAGGCAGAGGATCGAGACGACGGCCGGATGGTGGGCGGCGAAACCGACCACCCGCCCCCGCGGCCCCTGCTCCTGCGGGTGCGCTGCGCTCGTTTCCGGGTTCGGGCAGCTCGGCCAGAGCAGGAGCCGCCCGAAGATCGCCAGCATCGCTGGGATGAAGGTGAGCGCCACCGCGGCGCCGACCACCACCGCGACCGCCATCCCCGGCCCGAAGGCGGAGAGGAAGCGCACCCCGGAAAGCAGCAGGGTCAGCGTCGCCCCGGCGATCATCAGCGCCGCGGTCGAGATCACCGGCAGCAGCTCCGTCGTCACCTCGGTCACCGCTTCGCAGGAGTTGAGCCCTTCCTGCAGGTGGCGCCGATAGTCGGAGGCGAAGAAGACGAGGTAGTCGGTGAGCACCCCGAAGAGCAGGGCGATGATCACCGGGTCGACCTCGCGCGGGATCGAGATCGAGTACCGCTCGCTCGCCCAGCCGAGCACGTGGTCGGCGACCAGGTAGGCGATCCCCACCGTCCCCAGGCCCAGCAGCGGGATCCCGAGCGAGCGGAAGTAGAGCGCGAGGATGACGACGACGAGGGCGATCGTCGCCGCCGTCACCCAGAGCAGGTCGCGGTTGGCGATGTTCGTTTCCGCCCGGCTGGCGGGGACGGCGCCGGTCACGTGGACGGTTTCCGCGCCCGTGGTCTTCTGCAGTTCGTCGGCAAAGCCGTCGACCGCTTCGGTCTGTTCGTTTTCCCCCAGCGCCGGGTCGACGTAGAGGTAGACGACGAGGGTCGAACCGAGCCGCTTCGATTCCAGCAGTCCGGGCGCGTCGAGCAGCGGCACCGCCCGCAACTCGGCCCGGCGCTCGGGGACCTCGTCGACCCCGGCGATGAAGCGCGCCGCCGCTTTGCCCTGGTCGAGCGAGAAGTCGCCGGGCTGGTGGGCGACGACCATCGTCCGGCTCAGCACCGGCAGGCCGAAAGTCTCGATCCCCTTTTCTTCGACTTCGATCGCTTTCGAATCGCGGGGCAGCAAGCTGCCGAGGTCGTTTGCTTCGGCGCCGAAGACCGAGGGCAGGTTGAAACTGACCCAGATCGCCCCCGCGATCCAGGCGGGGACGATGAGGAAGCGGAGGGCGACGATGAGGCGGGCGAGCATTCGCACCCGCAGCCATTACCCTCCGCGCCCCCAGTTTCACGCTAATAGCGCTGGGTACCCAATTTCATCAACAGGCTCAGCACTCACCCACCACTCATCACCAAAGAACGAGGAGGCGCAAACCGCGATGGCGGACATCAACGAGCGCGACGCAAAGCTGGTCCAGTATCTGAGCGAGGCTTACGGCAAGGAGCGCGAACTGGAGGCCGCCCTGCAGGCCCACATCGGCATGACCGAGAAAGGCCCGTACAAAAAACGGCTGCAACAGCACCTCAAAGAGACGAAAAGCCATGCCAAACAGGTCGAGCGCCGGATCAAAAAACTCGGCGGCGGCGGGCAGACGCTGCAGGGCGCGGTCGGCAAAGTCGCGGCGATGGCGAAGGGGCCGCTGCACGCGATCCGCGGTGACAGCGAGGCCGAGAAACTACTGAAGAACGCCAAGACCGAGTACTGGAACGAGCACGAGGAGATCGCCACCTACCTCGGGATCGAGACGCTCGCGCAGAAAGTCGGCGACTCCGAGACGGCCAAACTCGCGAAAGCGATCCGCCGCGAGGAGGAAAAAATGGCCGGCTTCCTGCTCGGTCAGATCAAACAGCTGACGAACGCGGTCGTGCGATCTGACATCCCGGCCTCCCAGCGCCGCGCCTCGTCCTCGGGCCGCAAAGCGAAAAGAGCGAAACCGTCGAAAGCGAAATCGTCGACCAAAGCGACCGCGCGGAAAACTTCTGCGAGGAAATCGACTGCCCGTAAAACCTCGGCTAAAAAAGCCGGAGGGGCGAAAAAACCAGCGGCCCGTAAAACCAAAAAAGCCGCCGCCAAACGCTCTAGCTAGTTCCGACCGCCAGCTGCTCCCGCGGCGCCTCGGCATCGTCCGAGGCCGCCCGGGGGCGGACGGCGAGGACGACGAGGTCGTCGCGCAGGGTCCCCGAGCTGCGGGTGACGGCGTCGGCCCGCAGCCGCTCGGTCAGCTCGTCGAGCTCCAGTCCCGCCAGCGCCTGCGTCATCTCGGCGAAGACCTCCGGCCCCTGGTGGGTGGTGACCGGGCCGGCCTCGAGCCAGCCGTCGGTACAGAGGGCGAGCGTCGACCCCGGCTCGAGGTGGCGCTGATGTACCTCCACGTTTGCCTCCTGCCAGGCGCCAAGCACGGTGCCGCCGCCGAGCAGCTCCGGCCCGTCCTTGCCGGTCAGCACCGCCGGCGGATGCCCGGCTGAGGCGAGGGTGATGCGCCAGCCCGAATCCTCGCGCCGCAGGCAGGCGAGCATCGCCGTTGCGAAGTCGTTGAGGCTGTCGCCGGCGAGCAGCAGTTCGTTGACCCGCTGCAGCACCTCGTCGGGCTCACCGATCTCCCGCGTCAGCCCGCGCACCGAGTGGCGGACGGCGACCGAGACGCTGGCGGCGGTGCTGCCCTTGCCGGCGACGTCGCCGACCAGGACCCAGCAGCCGTTGTCGCTCGGCAGCACGTCGTAGAGGTCGCCGCCGATCTCGACCCCCTCGCCCGCGGCCTCGAAGACGACCGAGACGTCGAGGCCCTCGACGTCGGCCGGGCGCGGCGGCCGTAGCCCCCGCTGCAGGCTCTTCGCGACCCGGTCGCGCTCGCGGTAGAGGCGGGCGTTGTCGAGCGCCAGCGCCGCTCGCTCGCCGAGCTCGGAAAGGAAGTCAAGGTCGTCAGGGTCGTACCGCAGGTCTCCGTGGGCGTGAAGGAAGGAGAGGGCGCCGAGGGTGCGGCCGCGGGCGACCAGCGGTACCACCGCGGCGGAGTTGTAGCCGGCATCGCGCATCAGCTGCAGGTGGTCATCGCTCTGGGACACCTTGTCGACCACCTCCGGCGCCTTCAAGTCGCGCCAGATCATCGGCTGGTTGAGCCGCAGGACCTGCGCCACCGGGTGCTCGCCTCCAGGGTCGAGCGGCTGGCCGCGGCGGATCTGCTCGAGCCGGGCCGCCATCTCCGGGTTGGCGCCGGCGACGATGCTGTCGCCATACCAGCCGTCGGGCCGGCGGAAGTCGATCAAGCAGAGCTCGGCCAGCTCGGGGACGGCGGTGGAGACGATCGTCCGCGCCGTCTCCTCCGGGTCCAATGAGCTGTCGAGCAGGCGGCTGGCGGCGACGAGGAACTCCTGCGCCCGCCGCCGCCGCACCTGGGCGGTGATGTCGCGGGCGACGACCGAGGCGCCGATCAGTCCCCGCATCGGGCTGCGAATCGGGGAGACGGTGAGGGAGACGGAGATGCGGGCGCCGTCGGCGCGGATTCGCTCGGTCTCGTAGGTGTCGAGGCGTTCGCCTCGCATCACCCGCTCGAGGATCACTTTCTCCTCGTCCTTGTGGTCGGGCGGGACGATGAAGGAGATGTGGCGGCCGATCGCTTCTTCGGCCGTGTAGCCGTAGAGGCGCGCCGCGGCCGGGTTCCAGCTGGTGACGATCCCCTCGAGGTCCTTGCTCAGGACCGCGTCCTGGGTGCCGCGGACGACCTCGGCGAGGTGCTGGCGGAAGCGCTCGGCCTCAGCGCTCTTCGCCTCCGCCCGGCGGCGGGCGATGAAGGTGCCGAGCTGGTCGGCGAAGCCGGCAAGCAGGCCCAGCAGCTCCTGCGACTGGGCTTCGAAGGAGAGGGTGTGGAACTCGGCGACCGCGAGCACGTCTTTGGGGTCCCCAAGCGGCACCGGGATCGCCAGCGCCGCCTCGAGGCCAAGCTGGGCGGAGACCTCGTAGCGGGGGGCAATCGTCGGGTAGTCGCGATAGTCGGGCGCGAGTGCTATCTGGCCGGTGTCCCAAGCGTCGCCGGGCAGCCCGGTGCCGCGGTAGAAGTTGAGCTCGCGGCTGCGCCGCCAGAGCGGGCGGGCGTCAAGCTCGGGCGTGCTCCAGCCGGCGACCAGCCGCAGGGGCTCGGACTCGCCGGTGACTTCCCACATCGCCCCCGCCTCCCAGCGCAACAAGCCGGCGACGATTTCGAGGAACCGGGGCGCCACCTGCTCCAGCGAATCGCCTTCGATCAGACGCGCCGCCAGTTCGCGCTGGCTCTGCAGATAACGCCACAGCTCGAGTTCCTGTGGCTCTTTCATCGCGTTCAGAAAACTACCCCCTCAGTCCTTCCCCGGGCGACGGTCACCGGTTTGAGGTAACCGGAGTTTTGCCGCTTGGCCCAAGGGTAGTGGAGCGCCCGACGGGATTAGACGGACGGGAAGAAAGCGGGGAGTCATGTTTCGGTGCGACAACTGCGGGAGCGGATATTCAGCCCAGGCGGCGTCATCTTGGACCTCGTGTCCGCGGTGCTTGGCGAAAGAGAAGGTCCAGGTGCCCTTGACCTTCGAGCTCGGCTGGCAGCGGCAGGACGGGCAACGTCAGCCGGCTGCTAGCGCCCCGAAAGCCGCGCACGCCCAAGTCGTGCTGCGGTAGCCGTTCTTCCCGTTTTTGCTCACGCCCAGCTCGGGTAACCGAGAGGGAGAAATCGTCAAGCGAGAGCAACGGGAGGAGCAACCATGTCCGATCGCCTGCAGGGCAAGAAAATCGCATTCCTGACCTCGAACGAGGGGGTCGAGCAGGTCGAGCTGGTCGAGCCGCGCAAGGCGGTCCGCGAGGCGGGCGCCGAGGCCGAGCTGCTGGCGCCGGAAGCCGGCGAGGTCCAGGCCTTCAACCACCTCGACAAGGGCGACACCTTCGACGTCGAACGCACCGTCGGCGAGGCCGACGCGAGCGAATACGACGGCCTGGTGCTGCCGGGTGGAGTCGCCAACCCCGACCAGCTGCGGACGAAACCGGAGGCGCTGGAGTTCGTGCGCGGTTTCTTCGCCGCCGGCAAGCCGGTCGGCGTGATCTGCCACGGGCCGTGGACGCTGATCGACGCCGGCGTCGCCGAGGGCCGCACCCTTACCTCCTGGCCCAGCCTCGAGACCGACCTGCGGAACGCCGGCGCCAACTGGGTCGATGAGGAAGTCCACGTCGACCAGGGCCTGGTCTCCAGCCGCAAACCGGACGACCTCGAAGCCTTCAACGCCAAGATCGTCGAGGAGTTCGCCGAGGGCGTGCACGAGGGCCAGCGCGAGAAGACGAACGTCGGCTAACCCAGGTCATCGACAAGACCAAGGAGGCGATGCCAATGCCACCACGCGGCGTCAAAAAAGGCAGTAAGCGCGACCGCCAGTACAAACACATCAAAAAGAGCGAGAAGGAATCAGGGCGCTCCGAGAAACGGGCGGAGGAGATCGCCGCCCGCGCCGTCAACAAGGAAAAGGCGCGCTCGGGTGAATCCAAAACCTCCTCGCGCAGCTCGACTAATGGCCGCTCCGCCAGTAGCCGCGGCGGCAAGCAGTCCGGCAAAGGCCCGAGCGGCAAAACCCGCGAACAGCTCTACAACGACGCCAAGAAGCTAGGCGTCGAAGGCCGCTCGCAGATGAACAAGCAGGAACTGCAGAAGGCGGTCAGCGGGGCGAGCTAGTTGCCGCTGCTGGAAAACGAGCGGGGCGTGACGGCAAAGAAGTTCTCGATCGCGCCCCGCCGGCCGCGGCTATGGACAAGTTCGAGCCAGCCGCAGCGCAACAGGGTGGAGGCGTGGTAGGAGACGATTCCTGGTCGTCGATCAATCTCGCGCGAGAGTTCAGCCGGGCTGGCAACTCGCCCCTGTAGCGCCTGCAGGATCTCCAGCCGGATCGGGTGCGACAGCGCCCGCACCAGTTCCTGGTCGGCCCTCCCTTGCCTCTCCTCGGCCATCCCTGAAACCTCTTCGATCAGCCTGGCTCGCGCCAACCCCAGTTTTTGGCTTTTCGGCTGTACCTTTGAGGAAAATGCGCAGTCCGCAGGGGCGTTTCGGTCGCCGACCCCGGAGCCGGCGGAAGAGTCTTATCGCTCAACAAAGCTTGACTGCCTTTCGCTCTCCTGCTAGAAGATCTAGATGTTCCCTGCAGTAGGGAACTATCCGAATACCGGCGCCGAACGCGCCGGAACCCAAAGGGAGAGATCATGAAGAAGCTGAAGATCCTCGGCCTGGTGGTCATGGCCGCCGCTTCCCTGACGGCGTTCTGCAGCACCGCGTCTGCATCACCAGTCATCACATCGCCGGCCGGCACCGAGTACACAGGCTCAATCCACATGACCTTGGAGAGCGGAGCCTCAATGGTGCTCAGAGCCGCCATCGATGTTACATGTACCGCATCGACAGCTGCTGGCACTGTCACTACGAACAACACGACCCACGCTCAGATCACTCTGTCGACCTTGACCTTTTCAAACTGCACCAAGCACACTAGCGTCGTCAGTCCAGGCAGCATGACAATTAACGATGTCGGCGAGATTTTCGTCAGTGGCCTGAGGGTTCAGTTCACCGACACAAGCCTTGGCATCACCTGCTTCTACGGCGCCGAAGCCGGTTCGGTCAAGGTTGGCACCTTGAGCACCGGCACCCCGGCGAAAGTCGCAATCAACACGACGGCACTACCCCGTCTCTCTGGCAGCAGCACCTTCTTCTGTCCGGAAAAAGCCACTTGGACGATGTCTTACGTGGTCACAAGCCCGTCGTCGTTTTTCATCACATAATCATTCGAAAACCACACCACAGCACAGATTCAGCTGAGAGGTAAGGGAGGGGGCCGCCTTCGGGCGGCTTTCCCTTTTCGGTCTACCCGGCCAGCTCAGCGAGCGCCTGGCGGTCGATTCGCAGGTCGTTGATCGCTTCGACGACCTGCGCGGCTCCGGCTTCGCGCAGCTCTTCCTCGGAGAAGCCGCCGGTGAGGACGGCTAGCGTCGGGATCCCTGCGCGCTTCGCTGCCTCGACGTCCCAGACCGAGTCGCCGACCATCACCGAAGGGTCGTCGTTGCCGGCCTTCTCGAGGGCGGCGTTGACTAGATCGGGCTCGGGCTTGGTCGCTTCGACGTCGGCGGAGGTGGTCCAGTCGTCAACCAGGTCGCGGGCGTCGAGCAAGTCGAGGTAGTGGTCGACCTCGTCCTGCTTGGCGGAGCTGGCGAGGATGACGGTAGCGCCGTCGTCCTTCAACTTCTCGATCAGCCCTCGCGCTCCCTCCAGCGGCTCGACTTCGCCGATCAGCTCCTGGTAGGCCGCTGCCTCGGCTTCGCTGATCGCCTCGCCATCTGCCGCCGCCGCCTCCTCGCCGATCAGGGCGTCGAGGATCTGATCGCCGCCCATGCCGATGTGGCGATGGACTTTCCACATCTGCACCGGGTGGCCGTGCGCGTGCAGCGCCCGATGCCAGGCGAGCGCGTGGTGGTAGTTGGTGTCGACGAGGGTGCCGTCGACGTCGAGAATCGCGTTCAGTTGCATAGGAACCGGGGTACCCAGCTGGCGATGAAAGATGTGCGGATCGGCTGCTCGGGCTGGGTCTATGACTCCTGGCGGCGCGGCATCTACAAGGACGTGCCGCAGGCTCGCTGGCTCGAACGCTACGCCGAGATCTTCGACACTGTCGAGGTCAACAACACCTTCTACCGCCTGGTCAAGCGCGAGGCGGTGGAAGGCTGGGTCGAGCGGACGCCGCCCGGTTTCCTCTTCGCGGTCAAGGGGAGCCGCTACCTCACCCACATGAAGAGGCTGCGCGACATCGAGCAGGGCCTGCAGCGCTTTTGGGAGCCGCTGGAGCCGCTGCGCGAGAGCGGCAAGCTCGGCCCGGTGCTCTGGCAACTGCCCGGCAACTTCCACCGCGACGACGCCGTCCTCGCCGCCGCTCTGGAGCTGCTGCCGCCGGCCCGCCACTGCGTCGAGTTCCGCCACCCGAGCTGGTTCGCGCCGGCGGTGATGCGGCTGCTGGAGGAGCACGGTGCCTCGCTGGTGATCCCGCACGACGGCCGCCGCCCCTTGCCAGAGTCCAAGCCGGTCGGCGAGCTCGCCTACGTCCGCTTCCATCACGGTGCCCGCGGTCGCAACGGCAACTACTCGCGGTCGGAGATCGAGCACTGGCGCCGCCGGATCGCCGCCTGGCGCTCGCGCCGCGAGGTCTTCGCCTACTTCAACAACGACTGGGAGGAATTCGCCCCGCCGAACGCGCTCTCGCTGCGCGAGGGATTGACGGTCCCGCAGCTGGTGTAGGGGAGCGGGGGCGCCGGGTAGGAATCGGGCATGTCAGTCAAAAGCACTCTCGCCCGCAAGGTGGCCAAGACGGCCGCGAAGCACACCGCCCACGGCACCGCTTCGAAGCTGAAGCGCGATCCGCTGCGGGCGGCGACGCTGCTCGGCGTCGGCGGCGCACTTGGTGCCGCGGCCGGATGGATGGCCGGTCGTACGGCCGGCTCCGCCTCGGGCGGCACCGGCTCCTGAGTAACGCTTTTCCGAACTCATGGGGGCTATGACCCCCACAAGTTCGGAGTGGGGCTTTCCGCCTAGGAAGAGAGGCGCGAGCGGAGGAGGTCCTTGCCCTGCTCGGCGCCCTTGCGGCTGGTCTCCTGGGCGCGGCGGAAGAAGTCCGCCAGGTCGGAGTCGCCGTCGCGCTCGGCGTCTTCGATGTAGGTCTCAAGTCGCAGCACGTTGCTGAGGCACTGCTCGACGAACCAGATGACGTTGTAGTCCTTGTCCTTCGTTCCGGTGACCTGTCCGGTCTCTTGGGTCCCCATCGTCACTCCTTCGGATTGCTTTCGCTTGCACCCTGCGACTACCCCTTCGCGGCTGGAGGGAAAACGAGCCGGCCGAGTTTCGTGCCTGCGCAGCAGGGGTAACCGCCGAGCATGTACCTGATACCGATTGTCCTGATCATCCTGCTGGCGCTGATCGCGGTCGCCTGGTCGCCGATCTTCGCGCTGATCGTCTTCGCGATCGGCTTCGTCGCCTTCCTCGCCTACGCCGCTTCGAAACCGCGCGCCGACGAGAAGCTGGCGCCGCCGGAGCAGCCGGGCCGCCAACCTCACAACGAGGACGACACGCCCACCGGTATCTGGGGGGAGCGTCGCCCGTCATGAGCGCCGAGGAGATCCGGCCCGAGGAAGAGCGCGATCCGATCGCCGAGGAAGAGGCCGACGCCGCCGCAGCCGAAGCCGCCGAGATCGGCGGACCGACGCCCGACGATCCGGCAGTCGATCCCGCCGAACGACCGCTGGTCGAGGCCGGCGAGGGCGAGGCGGAGGGCTTCGAGCTTGCCGAGGCCGAGCTGGTTGACAACGCCGAGCACGGCGACGAAAAACGCTTTCCCAACCGTGACGCGGGGCGCCCGGAGGAACCGACGGACACCGCCTTCGGCGAAGCGGACGAAGAGATCCCCCGGGACGCCGACGAGGCGATCCGCAAGAACGACTAGGAGGCGGCGATGCCCCATCGAGTGATTGCGATCGTTACCGACGAGCTTCACGGCCCCGAGCCGCTCGAGCAGATTCAGGCGAACTCGAACGGGAGCGGGGTGGAGGTTCGGGTGGTCGTGCCGGCGGTCGAGGCGAACCCCCTCCACCACACCCTGGGAGACATCGACGGGCCGCGGAAGCAGGCCGAGGAGAGGCTAGAGCGCAACTTGAAGGCGCTGCGCCAGAGCGACCTCCAGGTCAGCGGCGAGGTCGGCGACCCCGACCCGGTGCAGGCGGCGCAGGACGCGCTGCTGAAAGCCCCGGCCGACGAAGTGCTGATCTTCGAGCATGCCGAGGGCGAGGAGCAGTGGTACGAGAACGGGCTCTACGAGCGGGCCCAGGAATCGATCGAGCCGCCGCTGCGGCTGGTCGTCCTCGAGCACGCCGAGAACCAGCCCGACCATGTCGTCTCGACCGAGGAGACCGGCCGCGGCCTGGTCAACCCGATCGCCGACAAGGAAGTCGCCGGCGGCGCCTACATCCCCGGCCTCACCCGCTCCGACCTCGCCGGCATGGTCGCCGGGCTCTTCGGCACGATCGTCGTCGCCGTCCTTGCCGCGGTGATCGCCGCCGGTGCCGGCCACGAGCAGGGCTGGGAAGCGGTGGCGATCCTGATCGCGATCGGCGTCGCCCTGATCAACCTCGCCCACGTCGTCGGCCTCGGCATCTTCGAGAGCGTCCGCTACCGCGGTGGCTTCGCCAGGTTCTTCCGCACCCTGGCGCTGACGATCACGCCGCTGGCGATCGTCATCAACACCGCGATCCTGATCTTCAACTAGGTCGCGACTCGGCCGGTTCCTCGCGGCGCAGCGCCTCCAGGACCTCCTCAGCCAGCTTCGAGCCGTCTTCGGGACGCAAAGGGGTCGCGTTGACGCGGAAGACGACACCGTCGGCGTCGAGTTCCTCCAGGGCGACGCTCGGTTTGTAGCGGGTGGGGACGGTGATCGCCTGCAGGAGGCGGTCCTCTACCTGCTTCGGGCTCGTCTGGATCGGGAAGCGGACGCGGACGTCGACTTTGTCGGGCTCGCGCAGCGGCACCACGACGAGGCTGAGGAGGACGTTGTTGGGGACCATCAGCCGGTCGGCTCCCTGACTCAGGGTCGTGTAGAAGAGGCCGAGCGAGGAGACGGTTCCCTCGATCGAGCCGGCCAGCGCGCCGCCGACAAGGCGCACCCGTTCGCCGACCCGGAAGGGGCGGGTGCTCTGCAGGACGATGCCGGCGAAGATCCCGCCCAGCGCCTGCTGCGCGGCCAGGCCGAGCAGGACGGCGGTGAAGGCGCCGCCGACGGCGAGGGTGCTGGCGGTGACGCCGGCGATCCGCAGCGCCAGGACGACGACCGCGGTCGTCGCCAGTAAGCGGATGACGAAGCCGGTGGTGCCAGCGGTGGCCGGATCGAGCCGCCGATAGAGCCGGGGGGAGAGGCCGCGGGCGAGCCAATGGGTCGCCGCCGTGCCGACGATGATCAGGATCGCGACGGTCCCGGCGCGGATCCACTGCCCGTAGCCGGGGGCGATCTTGTGGCGGTTGTAGTAGACGAAGAGCGTCCCGGCGATCAGCAGTAGCGCCAGCAGCAGGCCGCCGAACTGGCGTTTGGAGAAGCGGGGCGCCAGCTCGTCACCGAGGCCGAGAGAGTGCCAGGCGTGGCTGCGGGTCTCGAATAGCTCCCGGGGGAGCCGGGGACGGCGAGGCTGAGGGGACATCGGCGGCCGGTCAGCCGGCCATCGCGGCGAGGGCCTCGTCGCGGGTGCCGTGGACCGGAATCGAGAGCTCGAGGCCGGTGATCTCCAGCACCCGACGGACCTGTTCGTTGCCGCTGCAGATGACCAGCGCGCGGCCATCTTCGCCGCTATCTAGACGCTGCCAGGCCCGCACGATCAGGGCGATCCCGGTCGAGTCAATGAACTCGCAGCTCGAAAGGTCGATCAGAACCGAACCGTCGCCGCCGTCCAAGGCCTGCTCTAGAGGTCCCTCGAGCTCGGGCGCGGTGCTCAGGTCGAGCTCGCCACGGACTGAAATCGTCCGGACACCATGCTCGACGTCTCCCACTTTGACTTCGAACGGGGCTGGATTCACCGCCCCGGATCCTACCGTAGGAGGCCGGCATGTCCGGCTGGCGTTTTGCGCCCCCGTGGCAGGGGTAAGCACCTCTTGATGCGAGACAGCCGGATATGCTCGCGACTTCGTTAACGAGCCTCGAGGTTCCTGGGGGCAGGCTGGAATATTGAATACCTCAACCAATGATCGCTCGGGGCTTCAAATGTCCCTTCCGGCGCGGGCCGAGAACGTGGCTGTCGTCCGGCACGCGCTGGCAGGTCTGGCGGAACGGCTGGGGATGGACGAGGCCTCGCTCGCCGACCTGAAGACCGTCGTCACCGAGGCCTCGATGAACGTCGTCGTCCACGCCTACGCGGGAATGGAGCCCGGCCCGCTCGAGGTCGAGGCCGAAAGCGACGGCGACGGCCTCACCGTCGTCATTCGCGATCACGGCAGCGGCATCCGCCCGCGCCCCGACGTCGAGCGACCCAGTCTGCGGATCGGCCTCACCTTGATCGCCGCGCTCTCCAGCAGCTTCGAGATCAAGGGCGGCGCCGACAAAGGCACCGAGATCCGCATGCACCTGCCGCTGGCCGCGCGCGAGGAGGGGGCCAGCAGCGGTTCCACCTTCGCTGTCGCCGCCGACGATGCGACCCGGATCAGGGTCGGGCCGCCGGAGATCGTCGGGCCGGTGCTGAGCCGGGCGCTCTCCGCCCTCGCCGCCCGCCAGGACATCAGCGTCGACCGCCTCTCCGACACGATGCTGCTCAGCGACGCGATCTCAGCCCGGGCTCCGCAGGGCTTCACCGACGGCCATGTCTCGCTCAGGATCGCCGAGCTGCCGCAGGGAATCGAGCTCAAGGTCGGGCCGATGACCCACGGCGGCGCCGAGCGTCTGCGTTCCAGCTTCGAGTTGCCGGAGGTGGGCGGCTCCCTGGAGGCGCTGACCGACGAGCTGCGGGTTGAGGACGGCGACGAAGGCGAGTACCTCGTCGTCGGGATCTCCTCCCTCTCGAAGAACTAGGGACCGGGAAAGGCTTCTAGCCGTCGGTCTCGCCGGCGGCGGCGCTCTGCTCGGCCACCTCGGCTCGGATCCGCTCCAGGGTGCGGCGGAGGATGCGGGAAACGTGCATCTGCGAGTGGCCGATCCGCTCGGCGATCTGCGACTGCGTCAGGTCCTCGACGAAGCGCAGCTGCAGGACCAGTCGCTCGCGCTCGTCGAGGTGGGGGAGGGCCCCCTCCAGTGCCAGTTTGTCCTCGACCAGTTCGTAGCCGGAGTCTTCATCGCCGACCCACTCGGCCGCCGGCGATTCTTCGGAATCCTCGCCGCCGACCGGGCGGTCGAGCGAAAGAGGGCGCCGGTTGTGGTTTGCCTCCAGGACCTCGAGCACGTCGGTCGGGTCGACTTCGAGCCGCTCGGCGATCTCCGGGACCGAGGGGGAGCGCTGCAGCTGGACGGTCAGCTCGGAAATCGCTTTCTCGACTTCGGCCATGCGGTCGTGGAGCCCGCGGGGCACCCGCACCGTCCAGACGCGGTCGCGGAAATGGCGCTTCAGCTCGCCGAGGATGGTCGGCGAGGCGAAGGCGGTGAAGGGGGCGCCGCGGTCAGGGTCGAAGCGGTCGATCGCGTTGACCAGGCCGAGGCTCGCCACCTGCAGGAGGTCGTCGAAGGACTCGCTGGCGCCGCGGTAGCGCAGGGCCAGGTTTTTCGCGAACGGCAGGTAGCGCCGCACCAGCTCCTCGCGGATCGCCGGATCGCGGTCTTTGACGAACCGCGCCCAGAGCATGCGCTCGCTGGCCAGGCCCTCGCCTGGTCCTGGACTCACCTGATCTCCGCTTCTCGGGGTCTCGTTCACAGCATCGATGATTGGGCGGCGATACCTATCCAAACGTCGCTGCCCTAAGAGCGTCAGTCCGAAGCTGTGCAGCGCGACGGTTATCCACCGTCACGGCAACCATACCGACAAGCGAGTACCGCCCTTCCGTCAGCTGGGACTGGTGGCGCCGCGGTCGACCGTGGAACCGTCCGCCGATGCAAACTCTCCCCCTGACAGGCGTTTGGCGCCGCCTCGGGACACCGCCTCGCGCAAGGCTTCATTGAAGCGGCCGGGGCCCCAGTAGCGGCCGCCGACGCGGCGGGCGAGCTCGCGTCGGTTGGCACTGCCCTTCTCGCGCAGGGCGTTCTCGATCATCGAGACCTCGCTGTCGAGCGGCACCGGCGGGTGCGGCCCGGAAACGCCCATCGCCCGCGCCGAGTAGAGCGGACCGGGGCCGGGGCGCCAGCGGCCCGGTTGACGCCGCCCCCCGGCGGGGCGCGGGGCCGGCTCGGCCGTCTCCGGCCGGGCGCCCTCGGCGCCCTCGCTGCCCTCGGCAGTGAGCGGTTCGGCGATGTCCTCAAGCTGTTTCTGCTCGGCCCTGACCCCGAAGAAGAGCTCGGCCATCGCCCCGATCGACATCACCACGGCGCCGATGAAGAACCCGGTCGCGACCTGGTCCTGGCTGCCGCTGGCGATCAGGTGGCCGAAAAGGAGCGGCCCGACGATCCCGCCCGCGGCGGTGCCGACCGCATAGAAGAAGGCGATCGAGAGCGCCCTCGTCTCCATCGGGAAGATCTCGCTCACCGTCAGGTAGGCGGAGCTGGCGCCGGCGGAGGCGAAGAAGAAGATGGCGATGATGAAGGCCATGAACGACCAGGTGGTGAGGCCTTCGCCCAGCAGCAGGACGGCGAGAACCGCGGTCAGGATCGCCGAGATCAGGTAGGTGCCGGTGACCATCGGTTTGCGTCCGAAGGTGTCGAAGAAGCGGCCGAGCAGCAGTGGGCCCATGAAGTTGGAGGCGGCGAAGATCGCGATGTAGATCGGGATCGTGCTCGAGCCGACTTCGAAGAACTCACCCAGCAGCGTCCCCAGGTCGAAGGTGACTGCGTTGTAGAGGAAGGCCTGGCCGACGAAGAGCGAGAGCCCGAGGATCGTGCGGCGCGGGTATTTCTTGAACGCGGTGGCGGCGATCTCGCGGAACGGGATCCGCTCACGCTGGTGGACGACGAGCGAGCGATCCGGTTCGGAGAGCTCCTGCCCAGTGCTCTCCTGGACTTCCCGCTCGATGTTCTCGACGATCTCCTCGGCCTCCTCCTCGCGACCGTGGATGAAGAGCCAGCGCGGGCTCTCGGGCACGTGGCGGCGGACGATCAGGATCGTGACGCCGAGGATCGCGCCCATCCCAAAGGCGAGGCGCCAGCCGACGTCCATCGCGAAGAGGCTGGTGTCGAGCAGCGCCACCGCGGCGAAGGCGCCGGCCGCGGCCCCAACCCAGTAGCTGCCGTTGATGATCAGGTCGACGCGGCCGCGGACCCGAGCCGGGATCAGCTCGTCGATCGCCGAGTTGATCGCCGCGTACTCGCCGCCGATGCCGGCGCCGGTGAGGAAGCGACAGAGGTAGAAGTACCAAGCGGTCCAGGAGAAGGCGGTGGCGATCGTGGCGATGATGTAGACGCCGAGGGTGACGAGGAAGAGCTTCTTGCGCCCGAGCCGGTCGGTCAGCTGGCCGAAGAAGAGCGCCCCCAGGCAGGCTCCGCCGACGTAGAAGGCGGCGGCGGTGCCGATTTGGCTGGCGTCGAGGACGATGCCGCTGCCCTTTTCGGTCAGCCGGTCGCCGATGCTGCCGACGATCGTCACCTCGAGGCCGTCGAGGATCCAGACCGTGCCGAGGCCAATGATCACCATCCAGTGGAAGCGGGACCAGGGCAGCCGATCAAGGCGTGCAGGGACCTGGGTCTCGATCGTCCCCGCCTGCGCGTTCCCGTTGCTCATCGCAGCTCCCTCCTCCTCAAGGAATGGTTTCGACATCACTCCATTCCCGCAAGGATCAGCAACTGAAACATCTATGACTCGCCGCGGACGCCCGCGGGAGTGCCCCTCCGCCGACGTCGCTCGACTGGAAAGCGACGCCGCCGGCTGGCGGAACTACTGGAACCTAGGAAGCGGCTGGCTTAGCCTCGTCGGCTGAAGCTGCTTTCTTCAGTTCGTCGGCGTTAGGCGCCTTGAAGTGGAGCAGGTGCACGCGGCTGATCGTGCCCTCCTCTTTGCTCTCACCGAGACGCTTGGCGGATTCGGCCTGAATCTCCAAGAGCCTGTCGAGCGATCCGTTCAGGAGGTTGGCGACATCGCTCCAGCCCTCTTTGTCAAGGACCATCGGGGTGCGGCTGATGTGAAGCTCATCGACCTCCTCGAGGGTCCCCGCTTTGGACGCGGCCTCGATGTCCTCAAAGATCGATTTGAGAACGGCTGCAGCCATTCCTGGTCGCAGGCTGGCCGGCATCTGTGCCCACTGGTCATCAGTGAGTAGTTGACGGCGGGTGGCGCGGTAGAAGTGCTCGGTGGCGCCGCGGCGCTGCTTCGTATCGACCAGTTCGATGCAGTCGTATTTCTCCAGCACGCGTACGTGGTACGCGACGAGGTTGAGGCTCTCGTCGAGCTGCTGAGCGAGCATGTTCGGGCTGGCGATCTTCTCATTGAGAATGATCAGGATCTGCACCCGCAGGGGGTGCGCGAACGCTTTGGCGACGATCTGTTCGACGCCATCTTTCTTGTTCTTCGTCTTCGGCAAGGCCTTAGTTCCTTAGGTCCGATTGCAGGGGCAATGGCCGATAACAAGACTTTACAGGCTGTCGATCAGGAATTTCACAACGCTCCCGCTTTTTCCGATTATTGACGAGTTTTCCTGGAGCGCCCTTGATTGCTGGAATCATTTAGAGTATTCATTGCTCAGTTGATTTAGACCACAAGCCGCGAACGGGGCGGCGAACAGCGATCAAGGGAGAAAGGAAGGTGGGATCAATGCGGATGGGAACGATGCAGGAGCGCGTTACGCCGACGGCTGGCACTCTTAAGGGCAACTAATCACGGCAGGCCTTAGGGACGGCGATCGGGGCGCTTGAGAAGCTTGGGGCGTGTCTCCCTGGAAGCTTCCGCTAGTCGTCGCCGCGATCGCCGTCCAGCTGTTTTTGCTTACCGATCCAGCAGCTCGTTGAACCGCAGTGCCGCCCGCGTCGGCGCGACGAATTCCTCCCCCTGGTGGAGGAGGCCGGCGGCGGTGAGATCGCGAACCGCCCGTTCGACCGCGTCGTGAGCGGCGAAGTCGCTGCGCTTAGCGCCGCACTCCCGCGCCAGCTCTTCCAGCGTCAGCCGCGTCGGGTGCAGGTCCAGCAGCTGCTGGAGCACCGCCGATTCGACGCTCTCGTCTTCTGCCCAGGTCGTCTTGTATTCCTCGCTCATCTTTATGGGCACCTTTCATCTCAAGTAGAGGCGTCGCCGGAGCTCTCCGGTCCCGCCGCCAATTGCGCCCACTATAGAAACCGGCGGAGACGTCTTGTCTGTCGGTCTTGTGTCTGAAACGTCTTTGTAACGGAAGGGTCACGCACCCTCGCGGATTCCACCCATCTCGGTGAAGACGGCGGTGTAGCCGCCGTCGGCGCGCCGCTCGTCGGCGATCACGTGGGAGACCGCGTTGATCAGCGCCAGATGGGTGAAAGCCTGGGGGAAGTTGCCGAGGTGACGGCCGGACTCGGCGTCGAGCTCCTCGGCGTAGAGGTCGAGCCAGCCCGCCGCCTCCAGCAGGCGCTCGCAAAGTTCCCGTGCCCGCCGTTGCTCGCCGATCTCCGAGAGCGCCGAGACCAGCCAGAAGGAGCAGATCAGGAAGGTGCCCTCCTCGCCCCGGAGGCCGTCGTCGGTCTCGTCGACCTTGTAGCGGCAGACGAGCCCGTGCGCGGTGAGGTTGGCGGCGATCGCGTTGACGGTGTCGCGCACCCGCGGGTCGTCCGGTGGCAAGAAGCGGTAGAGCGGGATCAGCAGCAGGGAGGCGTCGAGAGCGTCGGTGTCGTAGTGCTGGCGGAAGACCCCGTCCCGGACCCCGTGCTCGAGGATCTCGGCTTTGATCTCGTCGGCTTTGGCCTGCCACTCCTCCGCCTTGGCCTGCCAGAGCTCGGCGTCGGCGCCCTCGGGGACCCAGCGGGCGAGGCGAGCGCCGCGGTCGACGGCGACCCAGATCATCAGCTTCGAAGAGACGTAGTGCTGGGGCTCGCCCCGCGACTCCCAGATCCCCTGGTCGGGATGGGGCCAAGCCTCGATCGCCGCTTCCACCTGGTAGCGGATCAGCTCGCGGTCGGCCGGGGTGCCACTGCCGCGCAGCGCCTTCTCGTGGATGTAGACAGAGTCGAGCAGCGACCCCCAGACATCGTTCTGGCGCTGGTCGAAGGCGCCGTTGCCGACCCGCACCGGCTGGGCGCCGCCGTAGCCGGAGAGGTGGTCGAGGGTCTTCTCCTCGAGCTCGCGCTCGTGGCCGATCCCGTACATGATCTGGAGGTCGGGCTTGTCCTTGCAGACGTTGACGATGAAGCGCATGAAGTCCCGCGCCTCGTGGTCGAAGCCGAGCGTGTGCAGCGCCCAGAGGCTGAAAGTCGAGTCGCGGATCCAGCTGAAGCGGTAGTCCCAGTTGCGTTCGCCGCCCGGCGTCTCCGGCAGCGAGGTGGTGGGGGCGGCGACGATCGCCCCGGTCGGGGTGTAGGTAAGGCCCTTGAGGACCAGCGCCGAGCGCTGCAGGTGGACCCGCCAAGGGTGATCGGGGAAATCACCATCGCGCAGCCATTCGCGCCAGAACTCTTCGGTCGAGTCGATTCGCTCCAGCGCCTCAGGGGCGCTGCGGGGCCCGCCGAGGCCGCCATCGCTCCAGGTCAGCGCGCAGAAGGCATGCTGGTCTTCGTGCAGGGTGACCTTGCCGCGGACGGCGCCGTCGGCGACCTCGAGGTCGATATCGCTGGTCAGCAGCAGCTCGGTTCCCTCGGCGCCGGTCGCCACCGCTTCACCGAGCTCGCCGCCGCTCCACTTTGCCGCTTCGCGGCCGTAGTCGAACCGGGGCAGGCACTCCATCTCCATCTCGACGGTGCCGTCGATGCAAGTGATCGTCCGCAGCAGCGAGTGGTCGGACTCATGTTCAGTGTCCGGGCGGCCACGTTTGTTTCTCCGGTCGCCGCGCGGCGGCACCCAGTCGGCGATCGTCAGCGCATCCTTGACCACCGCCCAGCCGGTGTCGGTCACCCAGGTCGTCTCGATCACCAGGGTCCCGGGCGAGTAGCGGCGGCTGATCGGGACGATTACGCCCTTCGGCCGCAGCGACATATGGCCGGCGCCGCGGTCGAGCAGCGCGGCGAAGGAGCTGGGGGAATCGAAGCGCGGGCAGCAGAGCCACTCGACGCTGCCGCTGAAGGAGACGAGCGCTGCCGTGTGGCAGTCGGAGAGGAAGCCGTAGCTCCCGATGGGCGGAAACTGATCTGCGGGGGAGCTCACGGGCGATGCCAAGCTAGCAGCGGGCTACGCTGAATTCGATGAACCTGCCGATCGCCCACGTGGCCGGGGTCTTCGCGCCGCTGGAGCTGGTGCCGCTGCTGGCTGCCGCCGTCCTCTACGCGAAGCGCAGCATGACCCTGGCCGACCGCGGCCGGCCGGTGCCGATCTGGCGCCAGGTCTGCTTTGCCACGGGTCTGCTGACGATCGTCATCGCCCTGGCCTCGCCAATCGCCCACGTCGGCGAGGAGCTGGTGATCGCACACATGGTCGAGCACCTGCTGCTCGGTGACATTGCCACGCTGCTGCTCGTCCTCGGCCTGACCGGGCCGCTGTTGCAGCCGATCCTCGCGATCCGCTTCTTCGACCGGCTGCGCATCCTCGCCCACCCGCTGGTCGCCTTCCCGCTCTGGGCGCTCAACTTCTACGTCTGGCACATCCCGTCTCTATATGACGCGGCCTACGCCGGCGCGCCGGTTCACGCCCTCGAGCACACCTGCTTCATCTTCTTCGGCTGCCTGATGTGGATGCCGGTCTTCGGGCCGCTGCCGAAGCCCACTTGGTTCACGGCTCCCTGGAAGGTCGGCTACGTGATCGCGGTGCGGTTCGCTGGCGCGATCCTCGGCAACGTCCTGATGTGGAGTGGCGCCGTCCTCTATCCCGTCTACGCCGCTGGGGAGCGCTACTGGGGGATTTCGCCGCAGGCCGACCAGAGCACCGCCGGCGTGGTGATGATGGTCGAGGGGACGTTCCTCGGCCTCGGCCTGCTCGCCTGGTTCTTCTTCGAGTGGTCGCGGGAGGGGATCGAGAAGCAGCGCCTGCTTGACCTGGCGCTGGAGCGTGGAATCGAGCTCGATGAGGCACGCGCCCAGCGCGCCGTCGCCGCCGGCCAGGGGGAACGCCTTGAGCGCCAGCTGCTCGCCACCGGAGGGGATGGCGACGACCGCTCCGGCTGAGCGACGGCTGCTGACGGCGCTGGTCTTCATGGTCGGCGCCTCCAGCCTTGGCGTCGAGATCGCGGCTGCGCGGCTGCTGGCGCCCTACTTCGGCGCCTCGACCGTCGTCTGGGCAAACACGATCGGCGTCGTCCTCGTCGCCCTTTCGGCCGGCTACTGGTTCGGTGGTCGCTACGCCGATCGCCACCCACACCTGCGCGGGCTCTGCGCTCTTGTGCTCGTCGCCGCCGCGCTAATCGCCGTGGTGCCGTTCGCCGCCCGGCCTTTCCTTGGCTTCTCCGTCGACGCCTTCGACACCGTCTCGGTCGGCGGCTTCGCCGGCTCGCTGTTCGGCGTTCTCGTCCTCGTCGCCGTCCCGGTCACTCTGCTCGGAGCGGCGGCGCCGTGGGCGGTGCGGCTGGCGGTCGGCGAGGTGGCGAGCTCGGGCGAGGTGGTCGGCCGGCTTTACGCGATCTCCACCGCCGGCTCGTTGCTGGGGACGATGGTCTCGGCGCTGCTGCTGATCCCGCTACTCGGCACCCAGCGGACCTTTCTCGTCTTTGCCCTCGGTCTGGCGCTGGTTGCGAGCCTGGGGATCGGCCGCCAGTGGGTAGCCGTTCCGCTTGCGCTGCTAGCCCTGCTCGCGGTGCCGGTCGGGGCGATCAAGGGGGCCGGCGACGGGCGGGTCCTCTATGAGGCGGAGACCACCCACCAGTACGCGCGGGTGGTGGAACGGCCAGACGGGACCCGGGTCCTGGAGCTGAACGAGGGCCAGGCCGTCCACTCGCTCTACCGCCCCGGCACCTACCTGACCGGGGACTACTGGGACGGGCAGCTGGTCCTGCACGCGGCCGCCCGCGCGCAGCCACCGCGGCGGATCGCGATCCTGGGCAACGCCGCCGGGACCGTCGCCCGCTCCTTCGGACACTTCTTTCCCCAGACGATGGTCGACGCGGTCGAGATCGACGCCGAGCTGACCGAGCTGGGGCGGCGGTTCTTCGACCTCCGCAATCCGCGGATGGAGGTCTTCGCCGAGGACGCGCGCCCGTGGCTGGAGCGCTCGCCGGGCGGCTATGACGCGGTCATGGTCGACGCTTACCGCCAGCCCTATATCCCCTTCTACCTGGCGAGCCGGGAGTTCTTCGAGTTAGCCCGCGAGCGGCTGGCGCCGGGTGGGCTGGTGATCGTCAACGTCGGCCACCCGGAGGGCGGGCAGGAGCTGGAGCGGGTTCTGGGGCGGACGATGGCAGCCGCCTTCCCGCGGGTGCTGCGCTATCCGATCGAGGCCACCAACACGCTGCTGGTCGCTGGCGAGGGCGCCTTCTCGGCGGCGCGGCTGGGCAGGAACCTGAGATCGCTTCCGGCGGAGCTGCGGCCGGAGGCACGGCAGGCGACCGCAGGCCTGGAGCCGCGGCTGCCGGGCGGCGAGGTCTACACCGACGACCGCGCTCCGGTCGAGTGGCTGGTCGACTCCTCCCTGCTGGAATACGCCAATGAGTGAGACTGCCGAGCGGCTGCGAGCGTGGCTGGTGACCGGGCCGATCGGGCGGGGCCTGTCGTTCGCGATCGACTTCGCGGTTGCCCTGCGGACGATGCTCGCGCAGCGGCGGTGAGCGATCCTCTAGGGTCACGCCTCCGATGAAGACCACCGCCAAAGAGCTGCCGAATTCCCGGGCCGAGGTGCAGGTCGAGGTGCCTGCCGCCGACGTCGACAAAGCGACTTCCCGCGCCGCCCGCACGCTGGCGAAAGAGATGCGGATGCCCGGATTCCGGGCCGGAAAGGCGCCGGCCTCGCTGGTCATCCAGCGGGTCGGCTTCGGCGTCGTCCTGCAGGAGGCGATTCGGGAGGCGCTGCCGGAGTGGTACGAAGCGGCGCTGTTCGACTCCGGCGTCAGCCCGATCGGCGACCCGGACATCGAGATGGTCTCGACCCCGGAGGACGAGGGGGAGCCGCTCGAGTTCAAGTTCACCGTCGGGGTGCGGCCTGAGGCGAAGCTCGGTGACTACAAGGGGCTCGAGGTTGGCAAGAAGGACCAGGAGGTCCCCGACGAAATCGTCGACACCGAGGTCGAGCGGATCCGTGAGGGGTTCGCCCGGCTCGAGCAGGTCGAGCGCGAGTCTGCGGAGGGCGACTCGCTGCTGATCGACTTCGAGGGCTTCGTCGATGACTCGGCCTTCCAGGGCGGCACCGCCGAGGACTACCTACTGGGGCTCGGCTCCGGTCAGCTGATCGAGGGCTTTGAGGAGCAGCTCGTCGGCTCAAAGGCGGGGGAGGAGCGCGAGGTCAAGGTCACCTTCCCGTCCGACTACCAGGCCGAGCATCTGGCGGGCAAGGACGCGGTCTTCAAAGTCAAGGTGAAGGAGGTGCGGGAGAAAGTTCTGCCCGAGCTTGACGATGATTTCGCCTCCGATGCCTCCGAGTTCGACACGTTGGAGGAGCTGCGCGCCGACATCCGCGAGAAAGTAGGCGCCGCGCTCGGTTCCCGGGCCGAGGAAGACTTCCGGCTCGCTGCGATCGACGCCGCCGTCGAAGCGGCCACCGTCGATGTCCCCGATGAGCTGGCCACCGCCCGAGCCGAGGAACGCTGGGAGCGGATGGAACGGCAACTTGCCGGCCGCGGCATGGACCCAAACCAGTTCCTGCAGATGCAGGGCAAAACGCGCGACGAGCTGATCGCCGAGACGAAACCGGACGCCGAAAAGGAGCTGAAGCGGGAGGCAGTCGTCACCGCGATCGCCGAGGCGGAGGCGATCGAGGTCTCCGAGGAGGAGATGGTCGAGGCGCTCGAGCACAGCGCCGAGCACGAACGGACCTCGCCGGAGAAGCTGCTGGAGCGCCTGCGCAAGAGCGGCCGCGACTCGATGGTCCGCGAAGACCTCCGCGCCCGCAAGGCGATCGAACTCGTCGCCGAGGCGGCAAAACCGATTCCCAAAGAGGAAGCCGACGCGCGCAAAGAGAAAGCGGAGGCGCGCGAGAAACTCCTCGCCCCGGAGGGTGAGGAGGCCGCCAAATCGAGCGGTCTCTGGACGCCCGGCAGCGACTGAGCACGCCTGGCGGCTTCTATAGAGTGCGGGCCATGAGTCCTTTGGTCCCGATGGTGGTCGAGCAGACCTCGCGCGGCGAGCGTGCTTTCGACATCTACTCGCGCCTCCTGGGCGAGCGGATCATCTTCCTTGGGACGCCGGTCAACGACGACATCGCCAACCTGATCGTCGCCCAGATGTTGCACCTGGAGTCCGAGGATCCGGACAAGGACATCAGCCTCTACATCAACTCGCCGGGCGGCTCGGTGTACTCGGGCCTGGCGATCTACGACACGATGCAGTTCATCAAACCCGACGTGCAGACGATCTGCGTCGGGATCGCGATGAGCATGGGGGCGCTGCTGCTGAGCGGCGGCGCCGCCGGCAAGCGGATGTCGCTGCCGAACTCGAAGATCCTCATCCACCAGGTCTCCGCTGGCTTCCAGGGTCAGGCGACCGACATCGAGATCCACGCCAAAGAGATCATCGAAGTTCGCCGCCGCCTCGACGAGATCATCGCCCAGCACACCGGCCAGTCGTTCGAGAAGGTCACCCAGGACACCGAACGCGATTACTTCATGAGCGCGGAGGAGGCGAAGGAGTACAACATCGTCGACCGCGTGATCGAGCACCACTGAAGCGCCTTCTCTTCTTCACGCTGATTCTCACGATCGGCGCCGCGGCACCCGCCTCCGCGGCGATTCGAACTCATGACGGCGGCGTCTCGTACTACGGCCACGTCTTCCCGGTCCAGGGCCCGCACGGGGTGCGCGGACCCGTCGGCACGTACCACGCGCCGCGCAGCGGCGGCCGCATCCACGAAGGGTTCGACATCACCGCCGCCTGCGGCACCGAGCTGGTCGCGGTCCGCAACGGCCGGGTCCTGCAGCAGGGCTACGACCCGGTCCTCTACGGCAACTACCTGCTGATCCACGGCGAAGGCGAGGCGCGCAGCTACTTCTACGCCCACATGCCGCGGCCGGCCCGCGTTCACAGGGGCGAGCGGGTGTGGGAGGGCGAGCGGGTCGGCGCGGTCGGCGAAACCGGCAACGCCCGCGGCCTCGGCTGCCACCTCCACTTCGAGATCCACGTCCACGGAGTCGCCATCAACCCCGAACCCGAGCTGCGCCGCTGGGACCGCTACAGCTAGTCGTCCTGCCGCAAGGCGCGCTCGAACCAGAGGTCGGCTTTCGGGTTCTCGTTGTAGGCGGGGACCTCGCGGTAGCCGGCGGCGCGGTAGAGGCCGACGGCGGGAGTGAGGTAGTCGGAGGTGTCGAGGCGGACCGCGCGGCAGCCGTGTTCGAGCGCGATCTTGTCGAGGCGGGCGAGGATCTGGCGGCCGAGGCCGCTGCCGCGGAAGGCCGGCGCCACGTACATGCTCTTCACCTCGGCGATCTCGGTGTCCAGGTAGCGGACGCCGCCGAGCCCCGCCGCCTCACCGTCGGCCCGCGCCAGCAGCAGCACCCCGTTCGGCGGCACTAGGTCCGGCGGCGGCCCCTTCGCGATCTCCTCCTCGAGATCGACCCCGGCCCCCTCGCGGTCGTAGACCAGCGGCCCGTCGGCCTCGCGGACGAAGTCCGCGTAAAGCCGCCGCACCTCCGAATCGTCGCGACCGACCGGATCGAGCGTGAACTCAGCCATCCACCCGTAGTTCGTAGCTGTACCACTCCGTGCGCTCGGCGCCGGTGGAGTCGTAGAGGCGCTGGGCGGTGTCGTTGTCGGGGGCGGTCGACCACTCGACGAAGGGGACGCCGCGCTCGCGGGCGATCTCGGCCGTGGCCTCGATCAAGGCGCGGCCGACGCCCTCGCCGCGCGCCTCCTCGCTGACGTAGAGGTCGTTCATCAGCACGCTCTCGACCGCCTCCAGAGAGGAGAAGTGCCAATAGAGGCAGGCGTAGCCGAGCAGCCGGCCCTCGCGGCGGGCGCCGAGCAGGAGACCGTCCTCGCTGGGGGCGAGGAAGCGGCGGAAGAAGCTGCGGTTGCGGGCCTCGTCGATGTCCTCGACCTCGTAGAAGCGCTGGTAGGCGGCGATCAGCGGCAGCAGCTCCTCGAACTCCCCGTTGCCGATCGGCGCGATCTCGATCTCGGTGGCCATCCGCCCACGGTAGCGAGACGCAAACCTGCGCTCACGAGCAGGGACGCTCGTGCCGATGCCGTAAAGACCCCCACGGACCGGCACCAGTCCCCGTCTAAGCTTTGGGGCGTCGCCGGAGGCAAGAGAACATCCCATTAGGAGGGGATCCCGCTGGCACGTCCTTCAGACTCGAACGAGCAGCTCCTCTGCAGCTTCTGCGGCAAGTCGCAGCGCCAGGTGAAAAAGCTGATCGCCGGCCCCGGCGTCTACATCTGCGACGAGTGCATCGACCTCTGTAACGAGATCATCGACGAGGAGCTGACGGCACCGCCCGCCTTCGAGCTGGAGAACCTGCCGAAGCCGCAGGAGATCTACGACGTCCTGCAGGAGTACGTGGTCGGCCAGGATGCCGCGAAGCGCTCGCTCTCGGTCGCCGTCTACAACCACTACAAGCGCGTCCAGATCGCCCAGTCCGACGAGACCGACGTCGAGCTGCAGAAGTCGAACATCATGATGCTCGGCCCGACCGGCTGCGGCAAGACGCTGCTGGCGCAGACCCTGGCCCGGATCCTCAACGTGCCCTTCGCGATCGCCGACGCGACCGCGTTGACCGAGGCCGGCTACGTCGGTGAGGACGTCGAGAACATCCTCTTGAAGCTGATCCAGGCCGCCGACTTCGACGTCAAAAAGGCCGAAACCGGGATCATCTACATCGACGAGATCGACAAGATCGCGCGCAAAGCCGACAACCCGTCGATCACCCGTGACGTCTCCGGCGAAGGCGTCCAGCAAGCGCTGCTGAAGATCCTCGAGGGAACGACCGCCTCGGTGCCGCCGCAGGGAGGGCGCAAGCATCCCCACCAGGAGTTCCTGACGATCGACACCACCAACATCCTCTTCGTCTGCGGCGGCTCCTTCGCCGAGCTCGACAAGGTGATCGAGCGGCGGGTCGGCGACCGTGGCATCGGCTTCGGCGCCGAAATCTCCTCGCGCCAGAAGAAGGACGCCGGCGAGTGGTTCGAGCAGGTGCTGCCCGAGGACCTGGTCGAGTACGGCCTGATCCCGGAGTTCATCGGCCGCCTGCCGGTGATCACCGCGATCCACCAGCTCAGCCGCGACGACCTGACCACGATCCTGACCGAGCCCAAGCACGCCCTGACCCGGCAGTTCCAGCGCTTCTTCGAGTTCGACGACATCGAGCTGGTCTTCTCCGAGGACAGTCTCGAGGCGATCGCCGACAAGGCCCTGGAGCGCGAGACCGGCGCCCGTGGCCTGCGTTCGATCCTCGAGGAGACGCTGCTCGACGTCCAGTTCGAGCTGCCCTCGCGCCGCGACGTCACCAAGTGCGTCGTCACCAGGGAGACGATCACCGAGGGACGTCGCCCGACCCTCGTCACCGAGGCGGTCCAGCAGGACATCGGCCCGGCCGACCCGGGGCTCAGCGAAGAAACCGCATAGCGTCTTTAGACTCGCCCCCGTGAGCGCGGGGGACCGGCAGAAACTCGAGAGCACCACCCGCTACGACCCGACCGAGGTCGAGGCGCGGATCTTCCGCGAGTGGATCGAGGGCGGCTACTTCCACCCGGCCGCGGAGGGCACGCCGGAGGAGAACTTCTCGGTCGCGATCCCGCCGCCCAACGTCACCGGGGCGCTCCACATGGGGCATGCGCTTAACGGCTCGATGCAGGACGCGCTGGTGCGGATGAATCGCATGCGAGGGAAGAACACCCTCTGGATCCTCGGCACCGATCACGCCGGCATCGCCACCCAGGCGGTGGTTGAGAAAGACCTCAAGAAAGAAGGCAAGACGCGCCACGACCTCGGCCGCGAGGCCTTTGTCGAGCGGGTCTGGGAGTGGAAAGCCGAGTATGGCTCGCGGATCGTCGAGCAGTACAAGCGGCTCGGCGCCTCCTGCGACTACGAGCGTGAGCGTTTCACCCTCGACGAGGGCTACGTCAAAGCCGTCTACCGGGTCTTCAAGCAGCTCTTCGACAAGGGCTACATCTACCGCGACAACTACATGGTCAACTGGGATCCGGGCTCGCACTCGGCGATCTCCGACCTCGAGGTCGAGAACCGCGAGGTCGAGGATGTCCTTTACTCGATCGACTACCCGATCGAGGACTCCGACCGGGTGCTGACCGTCGCCACGGTCCGGCCGGAGACGATGCTGGCCGACACTGCCGTCGCCGTGAACCCCGAGGACGAGCGCTACGCCGACCTGGTCGGCCAGCACGTGGTGCTGCCGCTGGTCGGGCGGCGGATCCCGGTGATCGCCGACGATCACGTCGACGTCGAGTTTGGGACCGGAGCGCTGAAGATCACCCCCGGCCACGACCCCAACGACTTCGAGATCGGCCGCCGGCACAAGCTCGAGGAGATCGGCGTGATCGGTCCCGACGGCCGGATGACCGAGGAGGCCGGTCGCTTCGCCGGGATGACCGCTGCCGAGGCACAGCAGGCGGTGGTTGAGGCGCTGCGCGAGGAGGGCCGCCTCCGCGCCGAGGAGCCCTACGTCCACTCGGTCCCGTTCTCGCACCGCTCGGGAGAGCGGATCGAGCCGCTGATCTCGCTGCAGTGGTTCTGCCGCATGGAAGAGCTGGCGCGGCCAGCGATCGAAGTCGTCGAACGCGACGAGGTTCACATCACCCCGCCGCAGTGGAAGCGCGTCTACCTCGACTGGATGCGGGAGATCCGCCCCTGGTGCATCTCGCGGCAGCTCTGGTGGGGGCACCGGATCCCCGTCTGGTACTGCGACGAGTGCGGCGAGACCATCGTCGCCGAAGCCGAGCCGCAACGGTGTGGCGCCTGTGGCGGCGAGCTGCGCCAGGAGGAGGACGTGCTCGATACCTGGTTCAGCTCGGCGATCTGGCCCTTCGCCACCCTCGGCTGGCCCGACGACACGCCCGAGCTGCGCGCCTTCTACCCGACCAGCTTCCTGACCACGGCACGGGAGATCCTCTTCCTCTGGGTGGCGCGGATGATCATGACCGGGCTCGAGTTCCCCGGCGCGATCCCGTTCCGCGACGTCTATGTGCACTCGGTGATCCAGGCGCGCGATGGCCGCCGGATGTCGAAGAGCCTCGGCACCGGGATCGACCCGCTGGAGGAAATCGACGTCCACGGCGCCGACGCGCTGCGGTTCGGGCTGCTGGCGATGTCCTCGACCCAGGACGTGCGCTTCTCCGACGCCAAGGTCCAGCAGGGCCGCGACCTCGCCAACAAGCTCTGGAACGCGAGCCGGCTGATCCTGCTCAACGCCGCCGACGTGGAGCCGGCGCCGCGGCCGACCTGCGTCGAGGACCGCTGGCTGCTCTCGCGGCTGGAGCGAGCGATCACCTCGGTGACCGAGAAGCTCGAGACCTACGACTTCGCCCACGCCGTCCAGGAGTCCTACTCGTTCTTCTGGCGCGACCTCTGCGACTGGTACCTGGAGATCGTCAAGCCGCGCCTCTACGACGGCGAGGCCGAGGTCTCGGCGACGCTGCTCTACACGCTGGAACGGGTTCTGGCGCTGCTGCACCCGACGATGCCGTTTGTGACCGAGGAGATCTGGAGCTACCACCCGGCGCGGCAGGGCCACCTCACCGTCCACACCTTCCCGAGCGCCGAGGAGTCGCTCTTCGACGACGCCGCCGAGGCGGACGTCGAGAGCGGGATCGAGCTGACCCAGCGCCTGCGCGCCTGGCGCGACCTTGCCGGCGTCCCGGTCGGGGCGACGCTGCCGGCGGTGGTCGACGGGGTCGAGCCGCCCGACTTCGTCGCCCGCCTCTCCCGCTTCGAGTTCGATGGCGTCGGCGCCGAGCCAGTCGCCTCGGTTGGCCCGGTCCGTGTCCTCGACTCCGACCAGCTCGACGCCGAAGCGGTGGCCGCACGGCTGCAGAAGCGCCGCGAGGAACTGCAGGCCGAGGTCGAGCGCGGCGAGCGCAAACTCGGCAACGAGAAGTTCGTCGCCAAGGCGCCGGCCGAGGTGGTCGAGGAGGAGCGGGGCAAGCTCGAGCGCTACCGCAACGAACTCGCCGAGCTGAGCTGATCAACCCGGAGACGTACCTCAACTCACTCGAGCCGGTCGGCTGGCGACTCGGCCTCGAGCGGATGCGTAAGCTGAGCACGGCGTTGGGGATGCCGCAGCACCGATTTGCCTCGATTCACGTCGTTGGCACCAACGGCAAGTCCTCGGTGACGCGGATGACGGCGGCGCTGTTGGAGGCACACGGGGTCAGCGCCGGCGCCTCCGTCTCGCCCCACACCGAGCGCTGGTCGCAGCGGACGCTAATCGCCGGTCAGGAGGTGGCGCCGGAGGCCTGGGCGGCGGCGGTGGAGCAGGTGGCGCGGGCGGCGGAGGGGGTTAACCGGACCTTCGAGGAGGGGGAGGCGGTGACCCAGTTCGAGGCGGCGACGGCGGCGAGCTTCGTCGCCCTGGCCAGTGCGCGGGTGCAGGCCGGCGTGATCGAGGCTGGGCTCGGCGGCCGCCTCGACGCCACCAACACGATCCCCTCCAAAGTCACCGTCCTCACCTCGATCGGCCTCGACCACACCGAGTGGCTGGGGGAGACCGAGATCGAGATCGCGGCCGAGAAGCTCGCGGTCCTGCGCGACCAGACGACGCTGGTGCTGGGGGAGGTCTCCGACGAGGTGCGGGAGCTGGCGGAGGCGACGGCGCGGGAGCGGGGCGCGCGCCTGGTGCTCGCCCCGCCGGAGCCGAAGTTCGCGGTCAACCTGCGGGCGCCGGGCGAGTTTCAGCGCCGCAACTTCGCGATCGCCTGCGCGGCGGCCGAGGCTTTCCTCGGCCGTTTCGAGCCCGAACGGGCGGTGGAGGTGGCCGCGACCATCACCGTCCCGGGACGGCTTGAGCGGATCGCCGAGCAGCCGCCGGTCTTCGTCGACGCCGCCCACAATCCGGCCGGCGCGGCGGCGCTGGCCGAGTCCCTTCCTGCCGTCGCCGACGGGCGGCGCGTCGTCGCCTGCCTGGCGGTCCTCGCCGACAAGGACGCCGCGGCGATGGTCGCGGCGCTGGCGCCGGCCCTGGAGCGGGCGGTCTGCACCGAGCTGCCTGTATCCGCACTGGAAGGACACGGGCGCCCCGGCGCCCGCTCCCGTCCCGCGGCGGAGCTGGTCGCCGTCTGCGAGGCCGCCGGCCTGCCGGCCGAGGCCGAGCCGGGCTTCGAGAGCGCGCTACGACGCGCGATCGCCCTTGCCAGCGAACCGCCAGAGGCCCTCGTCCTCGTCGCCGGCTCCCACTATGCAATCGCCCCTGCCCGAGCGGTCCTCTCCACCTGACTGTGCGAGGATTTCGGCATGGATCGTCCTCGCAGCGCCGGTTCCGAACTGCTCTCGATGATGGGGCTCGTCGCCGCCGTGGTGGCGATCGTGATCCTCTTCTTCTTCGGCGTCGGCTACCTGTTCGGAAGGCTCTTCCTGTAGAGACAGGATCAACGTCGGCGACGGCGAAGTAGACTGCCGCTCCCTCTGCGGCGCCCCTAAACCATGCTCCTAGCGATCTTCGGCATCACCAACGACGGCCTCAATCTGGTCGCCACCCTCTTTCTCCTGTTGCTGGTCGTCCTCTGGCTGGCGCTGATCGTCTACACCTACCTCGACGCCCGCCGCCGCATCTCCGACCCTTTCCTGATCGCCTGCGCCACCGTCGCCTCGTTCTTCCCGTTCGTCGGCACCGCCGTCTACGCGATCGTGCGACCGCCGGAGTATCTGGAGGACGCGCACGAGCGCGAGCTCGAGATCAAGGCCGCCGAGCTGCGGGTGCGCCAGCTGCGCGAGCAGACTTGCCCCAACTGCGAGTACTCGGTCGAGAAGAACTACCTGCGCTGCCCCAACTGCCAGCGCCGCCTCAAGGACCCTTGCCCGACCTGCGGCAAGCCGGTCGACCCGCGCTGGGGCCTCTGCCCCTACTGCGAGACCAACCTCAGAGGCAGCAGCAGCGAGGAGCGGCCGCGCCGCAAACGTCGTGACCCCGAGGAGCGCCAGGCGCCGCCGAAACGCGAGGCCGCGCCGCGCCGCAGGAAAGCTGCGCCGGAGGCGGGAGAAGGGGCCGAGCCAACCCGAGAGCAAAGGAGCCCCACCCGTGAGCCGGACCCTGATCCTCGTCAAGCCTGACGCCTTCGAGCGCGCCCTTACCGGCGAGGTAATCGCCCGCTTCGAGCGTAAGGGGCTGCGGATCGCCGCCCTCAAGTCGATGCAGGCGACCGAGGAGATCGCCAACCAGCACTACGCCGAGCACTCCGAGAAGCCGTTCTTCGGCGAGCTCGTCTCCTTCATCACCGGCGGCACCCTGGTGGCGATGATCCTCGAGGGCACCGAAGCGGTGAAGGCCGCCCGCCAGCTGATCGGCGCGACCAACCCGGTCGAGGCCGCCCCCGGTTCGATCCGCGGGGACTTCGCGCTCGAGGTGACCTTCAACATGGTCCACGGCTCTGATTCCGACGAGTCGGCCGAGCGCGAGATCGGGATCTGGTTCCCCGAGTTGTCCTGAAGGCCACGCTTGCATCAGGATCTCCCCAGCGGCGGGAGATCCTGCAGAAGCTCGGGATCGAGTTCGACGTCGTCGTTCCCGGCGTCGACGAGTTGACGGCGGGCATTCCTGAGGAGCTCGTTGTTGAGAACGCCCGCCGCAAGGCAGCGGCGGTTGAAGGGCAGCTCGTAATCGCCTGCGACACGGACGTGATCTTGGATGCCGAGGTACTCGGTAAGCCGGCTGATGCTCGCGAGGCACGTGCCTATCTCGATCGGATGTCAGGGCGGGCTCATACGGTGATGAGCGGGCTCGTGGTTGTAGTTGATGGCGAGGAGCGGGTGGGGGTGGAGCAGACGACTGTGGTCTTCAAGCAGCTTTCTGGGGCCGAAAAGGAACGTTATGTCCGTTTCGGCGAGTGGGAAGGGCGTTCCGGGGGCTACGCGATCCAAACCCTTGGGTCCAGCCTGGTGGAGCGGCTTGAAGGCAGCGTTTCAAACGTGGTGGGCCTCCCTGTGGGGCTGCTGGCTGAGCTGGCGCCGCAACTGTTCGAGCGCGGCTGACGAAGCTCACAGAACGCTAAGACGCGTTTGCCATCATCGGCCCTGTAAATGGGCCTATTCAGCAAAATCGGGCTCGGCGGCAGGGACATGGCCGTCGACCTCGGGACCGCGAACACGCTTGTCTACGTGCGCGGGCGCGGGATCGTGCTCTCTGAGCCTTCGGTGGTGGCGATCGACTCGGTCTCCGGGCAGGTGCACGCGGTCGGGGTCGAAGCCAAGCGGATGCTCGGCCGCACGCCGGGCACGATCACCGCGATCCGGCCGCTCAAGGACGGCGTCATCGCCGACTTCGACGTCACCGAGCAGATGCTGCGCCACTTCATCACCTCGGTCCACTCCAACCGCTTCGCCCACCCGCGGGTCGTCGTCTGCGTGCCCTCCGGGGTCACCGGGGTCGAGAAGCGGGCGGTCGAGGAGGCCTGCCTCTCCGCCGGCGCCCGCCAGGCCTACCTGATCGAGGAGCCGATGGCCGCGGCGATCGGCGCCGGCCTCCCGGTTGCCGAGCCGACCGGCTCGATGATCGTCGACATCGGCGGCGGCACCACCGAGGTCGCGGTGATCTCGCTTGGCGGGATCGTCGTCTCGCAGTCGATCCGGGTTGGCGGCGACGAGCTCGACGACGCGATCGTCGCCCACTGCAAAGCCAAGTACAAACTCGCGATCGGCACCCAGACGGCCGAGGACGTGAAGCTCGAGGCCGGCTCGGCTTCGCCGCTGCCCGAAGAGGTGCGGACGGAGATCCGCGGCCGCGATCTCGTCTCGGGCCTGCCGAAAACGGTCGAACTGACCTCAGAGGAGGTGCGCGGCGCCCTCGAAGAGCCGGTCAGCCACATCGTCGCCGCGGTCAAGGAGACGCTCGACCGCACCCCGCCGGAGCTGGCGGGTGACATCATGGATCGCGGCATCACCCTCGCCGGCGGTGGCGCCCTGCTGCAAGGACTGGAGCAGCGCCTGCGCGACGAGTGTCAGATGCCATGCCAACTGGCAGAGTCGCCGTTGACGTGCGTGGCGGTCGGCTCCGGCATCTCCCTCGAGGAGGTCGAGACGATCCACCGCGCCGGTAAGAACAACGGAGCGCGTCCGCGGCGTTAGCCGCTGCTCCCTCTATGCGAACCGACAAGTAAGAACGTGTACCGAAAGCAAGTACGCCGCCGCCGCGCGGTCCTCGCGCTGCTGATCGTCGGCTCCTTTGCTCTGCTCAGCGTCACCTACGGGCAGGGCTCCGACGGGGTCCAGCGCGGCGTCGCGACCATCTTCAGCCCGATCCAGTCGGTCGCCGACCGGGCATTGAAGCCCGCCCGCGACCTCGTCAACTGGTTCGACGAGACCTTCGACGCCAAGGGCGACAACGCCCGCCTGCACGAAGAACTGGAAGTCGCCCGCAAACAGGCGGTCGGCTCGCAGGCGGCGATCGCCGAAAACGCCCAGCTGCGCAAGCTGGTCAAGCTCGATCGCAGCGGCGCCATCCCCTCCGGCTACACGCCGGTCAGCGGCCGCGTGATCGGCCGTTCTCCGACCGTCTGGTTCGCCGACGTCACCATCGACGTCGGCTCCGGAGACGGCGTGAAGGTCGAAGACCCGGTCGTCAACGGCGACGGTCTCGTCGGCAAAGTCGCCGCCGTCACCGGCGGCAGCGCCCGCGTCACCCTGATCGCCGACCACTCCAGTGCCGTCGCCGCCAAGGTCGTCCCCAGCGGCGTCCAGGGCGTGCTGAAACCGTCGGTCGGCGACCCGGGGGACCTGATCCTCGACTTCCTCGACAGCGAAAAACCGGTCGGCAAGAACCAGTCGGTGGTCACCTCCGGCTGGCGCGGGCAGGGGATCGAATCGGGCTATCCGCCGAACCTGCCGATCGGCGAGGTCTCCGAAGCCCCCTTGGTCGAGCAGGAGGCCCAGCAGCAGGTCCACGTGCGGCCCTTCGCCGACCTCCGCGAACTCGACCTCGTCCAGGTGCTGACCGGGGGCTCGCGCGGGTGATCCTCACCCCCAACATCCTCGCCCGCCTGGTCGCGATTGTCATCGCCGGGGTGATCCTGCAGCTCACTTTCTTCAGCCAGGTTTCGCTCTTCCACGTCAGCCCCGACGTGCTGCCATCGCTGGTGGTCGTGCTCGGCCTCTTCGGCGGCACCCTGACCGGCGCCGTCTGCGGCTTCTCGGTCGGCTTCCTGCTCGACTGCCTGCTGATCGTGCCGCTGGGGGGAGGCTCGCTGGTCCTGCTGGCGACCGGCTACCTCGCCGGCCTCTTCCGCGAGCGCTTCGAGATCCACAGCACCCTGGTGCCGCCGCTGCTCTGCATGGTGCTGACTCTGTTCGCCGAGCTCGGCTTCGGCGCGGTCGAGCTGATGCTGGGGATCGACGCGCCGGTCAGCACTCTGGTGATCCGGGACATCCTCCTGAAGAGCATCTTCGCCTTCTTCCTCGGCTGGGGCATCCACGCCTTGCTGCGGCGGCTGCTGCGGCCAGCCCTGGTGGAGGAGCCCGCCGCGCAGCTGCGGCGTCGCCGCCGGCGGCCGCGGGTGATGGCGCCGGGGCGTGGCAGGCGACCGCGGACCATGGGAGCCTAGGGGCATGTACCTGCGCAATGACGACCGTCCGCAGGGCAGCCGCCTCTCGCTGCGGGTCGCCGTCCTCGGCGGCGTCGCCGTGGCCCTCTTCGGCGTCCTCTTCTTCCGGCTCTGGAACCTGCAGGTCCTCGATGGCGACAAGTACCTGGCCGAGGCGAAGAACAACCGCACCCGCGAGTACAAAGTGATCGCCCCCCGCGGCGACATCCTCGACCGCGAGGGCAACGTCATCGTCGACAACCGCACCAGCCTGGCGCTGCAGTTGAACACGAGCAAACTGCCCGCCGACCAGGTCGAAGAACGCGAAGAGCTGGAACGGCTGGGGGAGCTCGCGCACATGTCGCTGCCGAAGGTGCGCAAGGCGATCCGCGAAGGCGAAGAAGTGGCCGCCGGGGCGCCGGTGACGCTGCGCCAGGACGTCGGCTTCTACCTGATCGCTTACATCGAAGAACACCAGCGCGAATTCCCCGGGGTGGCGGTGCAGCGGGTCTTCGTCCGCCACTACCCCGACGGCACCCTCGCCGCCCACGTCCTCGGCAGCGTCGGCGAGATCAACGAAGAAGAGCTGAAAGAACCCGAGTACAAGGGCCTCGAGCCCGGTGACGAGATCGGCAAAGCCGGGATCGAGTACACCTACGACAAGTTCCTCCGCGGCCAGCCCGGGCTGCAGAAAATCCAGGTCAACGCTCTCGGCCAGCCGACCCCGGGGGGGCAGCTGGTCTCAAAGGCGCCGACCCCGGGCGAGAACGTGAAACTGACGATCGACCCCGAAGTGCAGGCGGCCGGCGAAAGCGCACTGGCCTCGCAGGGCCTCCCTGGGGCCTTCATCACGATGGACGTCCACAACGGGCAGATCCTCGGCCTCGGCTCCTTTCCGACCTTCGAACCGGCGGACCTGATCCCGCCGCTCTCCCAGGCCGAGGTCAACGCGCTCTACCGCGACGAAACCACGGCACCGCTCGCCAACCGGGCAACCGAAGGCCTCTACCCAACCGGATCGACCTTCAAGATCATCACCGCGCTGGCGGCGCTGGAAAACGGCGTGATCACGCCGAACACGGTGATCAACGACCCGGGAGAGCTCTGCGTCGGCACCGACTGCTTCCACAACGCCGAAGGCGCGGCGTACGGCCCGCTTTCGCTGGTGCCGGCGCTCGAAGTCTCCGACGACGTCTTCTTCTACACGCTGGGGCTCGACATGTGGGACACCAACGACCTGCAGGACTGGGCGCACAAGCTGGGGATCGGCCGCCCGACCGGGATCGACATCCCGGTCAACACCGACGGCCTCCTGCCGACCAAACACTGGCGCGACCAGCTTTTCAAGGAAGGCGAAACCGAACGGCCCTGGTCGGCCGGCGACAACATCCAGCTGGCGACCGGGCAGGGTGACCTGCAGACCAACCCGCTGCAGATGGCGGTCGCCTACGCGGCGCTCGGCAACGACGGCACCGTTGTCACCCCACACCTGGCGATGGAAGTCGAGGACGCCGCCGGCCGGGTGCTGAAGGAATTCGACCCGAAGCCACGGCGGAAGATCAAGATCGACCCCGGCACCCGCAGCGTGATCATGGAAGGCCTGCACCAGGCGGCGCAGGGGCCCGGCGGCACCTCAGAGCCCATTTTCGGCAGCTTCCCGATCGCCGTTGCCGGCAAGACCGGAACCGCCGAACGGCCGGGCCACGCCGACCAGTCCTGGTACGCGATCCTCGCCCCGTATCCCAATCCGCGTATCGTGACGGTAGTCACCATCGAGGAAGGCGGCTTCGGAGCTCAGGCAGCCGCCCCCGCCGCCCACACCATCCTCGAAGCCTATTTCCGCAACCAGATCGCAGCCGAAAGCCGCGCTGAAGGCGAAGAAAGCGGCGAAGTCGAAACCGAAACCGAATGATGTACGCCACCCGCACCCGACAAGCCCGGCCCGAGCCGTTTGCAGTCCACATCGGCATCGGCGAGCGCCTCGGCCTCGCCCACATGGACTGGCCGCTAACGCTTGCTGCCGTCGGCCTCGTCGTCTTCAGCATCTTCACCCTCGGCCAGGCGACCCAGAACGACGTCCCCGGCAGCCCCCACTACTACCTCGACCGGCAGGCGATCTACGCGGTGCTCGGCGTTATCGGGATGCTCGTGCTGACCCGGATCGACTACTCGCGCTTCCGCGAGCTGCGGGTCGGCATCTACACCTTCCTCTGCGCCAGCGTCTCGCTGGTCTTCGTTTTCGGCTTCGCCGCCCGCGGCTCGCGGCGCTCCTTCGAACTTCCCTTCTTCAGCTTCCAGCCATCGGAGCTCGGCAAGCTCCTGCTCGTGCTCGCGCTTGCCGGGTTCGTGATCGATGGCGCCAGGCGGGGCTCGCCGGTCCAGCGGACCGTGCGCTACCTCTGTCTCGGTCTAGCACCGGCTGCACTTGTCTTCCTTCAACCTGACCTCGGCACCTCGATGGTGTTCGTGGTCGCCACCCTTGCCGTCATGTACTTCGGAGGCGTCCCTTGGACGCACTTCGCGGTCATCGGCGGCGCCCTGATAGCCATGATCGCGCTGGTCCTCGTCGTCGCACCGGCGGTGGGGCACCCTGTTCTCAAGGGGTACCAGGAGGAACGGCTGACGTCGTTCCTCCACCCCCACGAGAACGAAGCCGGCGCGGGCTATCAGCAGAACCAATCAGTTACCGCCGTCGGCGCCGGTGAGTTTGCCGGCCGCGGCGATAAAGCCACCCAAACGCGGCTTGACTTCGTCCCCGAGCGGCACACCGACTTCATCTTTGCGGTGATCGGTGAGCGCTACGGGTTCACGGGCGCCGCGTTCGTCCTATCCCTTTACGCCCTGCTCTTCTGGCGGGCGCTGCGGATAACGACGCTCTCGAAGAACTCCTACGGGACCCTGGTGGCGGGCGGCATTGCCGTCTCGCTGCTGTTCCAGACCTTCGTCAACGTGGGGATGAACCTCGGGATCATGCCGATCACCGGGATCCCCCTGCCTTTGATGAGCTATGGAGGGTCCTCCGTGCTCGCTACTTTCCTAGCGGTCGGCGTTCTTCAGAGCATCAACGTCCAAGCGCATCTCAGTCAGAGAGGCAGGTTCGCCTGGTGATCTCGAGAATGAGACCCGGCATCGCGTACCTATCCGAACTGAGCTGAATTACAAATGAAAAAAACGATTTTGGTCTCCGCCGAGCGCGGCGAGACCCGTGTTGCCGTCCTCGAGGCAAAGCAGAAGGGCGGTAAAAGCAACGTCGCCGAGCTCTACATCGAGCGGCGCGGCCGGCGATCGATCGTCGGCAACATCTACAAGGGCAAGGTCGACAACGTCCTGCCCGGGATGGAGGCTGCCTTCGTCGACATCGGCCTCGAGCGCAACGGCTTCCTTCACGTCGACGAGATCCTCACCCCCGACGGCGAGCAGGCCCCGCGCCGCGGGCGCGGCGGCGGTCGCCGCATCAACGAGCTGATCAAGCCCGGCCAGGAGATCCTGGTCCAGGTCGTCAAGGACCCGCTGAAGTCAAAGGGCGCCCGGCTTTCGATGAACGTCTCGATCGCCGGCCGCTACCTGGTCTTCGCTCCCCACGGGAGCGGGGTCGGCGTCTCCCGCCGGCTCGCCGACAAAGAGCGCGACCGGCTGCGCAAGATGGTCGACCGCACCTACAAGGGCAAGGGCGGGCTGATCGTCCGCACCGCTGCCCACGGCGCCAAAAAAGCCGACTTCGTGCGCGAGATCAAATACCTGGAGAAGCTGAACGAAGTGCTGGAGCGACGCTCGGAGTCGACCAAGGCGCCGGCGCTGGTCTTCCAGGAGGCGGATCTCTCGATCCGCGTCCTCCGCGACGTCTTCCTCAGCGAGTTCGAGAAAGCGGTGATCGACTCGCCGAAGCAGTTCGAGCGGGTCACCAACTTCTTCCAGCGCACCGCCCCGGAGTTGGTCGACGGCGTCGAACTGTACGAGGGTAAGAAGCCGCTGCTGGAGAAATGGAAGGTCGACGAGGAGATCGAGTCGACTCTGAACCGGCGGGTCGATCTGCCCTCCGGCGGCTACCTGATCATCGACTACACCGAGGCGCTGACGGTGCTGGATGTCAACAGCGGCTCCTTCACCGGCCGTGGCAAAGGCGGCCTCGAGGAGACGATCACCAAGGTCAACACCGAGGCGGCCGAGGAGGCGGTGCGGCAGCTGCGCCTGCGCGACATCGGCGGCATCATCGTCATCGACTTCATCGACATGGCCCGGGCCAGCAATCGCGACAAAGTCCTGAAGACGATGCGCAAAGCCCTCGACGCTGACAAGTCGAAGAGCTACGTGGTCGAGGTCTCGCCGCTCGGCCTGGTCGAGATGACCCGGCAGAACGTCACCGATGGGGTGCGGGAGATCCTCACCGAGCCCTGCCCGACCTGCGAGGGGGAGGGAGTGGTTCTCTCGGCCGAGACCGTCGCTCTCGAGGGCCTGCGGAAGATGCGCGACATCGTCGCCGAGAACGGCGACAGCGAGGCCTTCCTGATCCGCGTCAATCCCAAGGTCGCCCACGAGTTGACCGCCGAGGACAGCGGCCTGGCCGAGTTCGAGGCGGAGACCGGCAAGCGGTTCCACTTCGAGGGCGGCGACGCGCTGGCGATCGACACCTTCAGGGTCGTCGAGCAGGGCAGCCGCGAGGAGATTGAGGAGCGGGCACTGCCGTTCAAGGTCGGCGAGGAGGTGCTGGTCGAAATCGACGAGCCGCACATGTACAACGCCAACGACGCGGTCGCCCGGATCGACTCTTACATCGTCAGCGTCACCGGTGGCGGTCCCTACGTCGGCGAGCGCAAGATGGTGCGGATCGACGAGGTCGAGCGCTCGGCGGCGATCGCCTCGCTGCTGGGCGGCGAGTCGCCCAATGGGTCTGGAGGCAGCGGCGAAAACGGGTCCGAGCTAGAATCCGGCGCTCCTTCGCGCAAACGTAGTCGCGGTCGCCGTGGTGGCCGAGGGCGTTCGCGCGCCAAGCAAGGCAGCGAGAAAGACTGATGAGCACCTACGCGATAGTCGAAACCGGCGGTAAGCAGTACAAAGTCGAGGAAGGCACGTCCCTTCTCGTCGATCGGCTCGACGCCAAAGAGGGCGACAAAGTCGCCCTCCGTCCGGTGCTCTTCCGCGGCGACGACGTCCTCACGGGCGCGAAAAACCTCGGCAAAGTCAAAGTCGAGGCGAAAGTCGCCGAGCACCTGCGCGGCCCGAAGGTCAAAGTCTTCAAATACAAGGCGAAGAAGGGCTATCGCCGCCGCGCCGGTCACCGCTCCGAGCTGACCCGGCTCGAGGTGACGACGCTCAAAGGGGGCAAAAGCTAATGGCGCATAAGAAAGGCCTCGGCTCCAGCCGCAACGGCCGCGAATCCAACCCCAACATGCTCGGGGTCAAGGTCTTCGCCGGCCAGAAAGTCACCGGCGGCGAGATCATCGTCCGCCAGCGCGGCACCCGCTTCTGGCCCGGCGAGGGCACCGGCCTCGGCCGCGACCACACGATCTTCGCCACCCGCGCCGGCGTCGTCGACTTCAAGACGGCCCGCAAGGGCCGGACCATCTCGGTCCTGCAGGACTAGCCGCCACAACGTCAGCGTTTGGTGAGTTAGGGCCCCTAAAGGGGCCACAATTCACCAAAGGCGCGATGTACGACAAGGCGAAAATCTGGGTCGAGGGCGGTGGCGGCGGTAACGGGTCGATCTCGTTCCGGCGTGAGGCGCACGTGCCGCGGGGAGGTCCGGATGGCGGTGATGGAGGGCATGGCGGTGATGTCGTGCTCATTTGCGATCCCTCGAAGCGGGATCTCGGGGCGCTGAAGGGGAGCAAGCACTTCCGGGCGCAGCGGGGGCGGCACGGGGAAGGCTCCAACCGGCAGGGGGCACGGGGGGAGGACCGGGAGATCCCGGTGCCGCCGGGGACGCAGGCGTCGGCCGTCGACGGCAGCCTGATCGACCTGGTGGCGCCGGGGCAGCGGGCGGTCGTTGCCCACGGTGGCCGTGGTGGGCACGGCAACCGGCGCTTCACGACCTCGACCCGGCAGGCGCCGCGGTTTGCGGAGAACGGCAGCGCCGGGGAGGCCGACTGGATCGAATTGCAGCTGAAACTGCTGGCGGACGTGGGGCTGGTCGGGCTGCCGAACGCAGGCAAGTCTTCGCTGCTCGGAAGGTTGACCCGGGCGGCGCCGAAGGTGGCGGACTATCCGTTCACGACCCTCTCGCCCGCACTCGGCACGATCGAAGGCGAGGATCGGCAGGCGGTCGTCGCTGACATCCCAGGGCTGATCGAAGGCGCGGCGGAAGGGGCGGGGCTGGGGCACGAGTTCCTCGCCCACGTCGAGCGCTGCTCCATGCTCGTCCACCTGGTTGACCTGGCGCCGATCGAAGGCGATCCCCTCGCCAACTACGAGACGGTGCGAGGTGAGCTGGCCGCGCATGGGGCGGGGCTCGAGCGGCTGCCGGAGCTGATCGCCCTCAGCAAGCGCGACCTCTTACCGGCTGACGAGGTCGAGGAGGCCGTGCGGGAGTGGGAGCAGCGGGTTGGTGGCGAGGCGCTCGGCGTGATGGCGGTCTCCTCGGCCACGGGGGAGGGACTAGACGAGCTGCGCCGCCGCATCCTCTTCGAGCTGCCCGAGGTGGCTTCGGCCCCCACGCCCTCAGGCGCCGAGCCAAGCGATGAGTTCGAGGCCGAGCACCGCGTCTACCGTCCCGCCGGCGAGGGCGGCTACTGGGTCGAGCGCGAGGAGGACGGTGGCTTCCGCGTCCTCGGCCGCGGTGTCGAGGTGCTGTTCGAACGCCACGACGTCAAAAACGAGGAAGCGCTCGCCTACCTCGAGCAGCGGCTGAAGGAGATCGGCGTCATCGCTGCCCTCGACCGCGCCGGCTTCGAACCCGGCGACGACGTCAGGATCGGCGAGCACGAGTTCGAACTGTTTCCTAGCTGAGGCTGGAGAGCCCGGCGGCGACGGCGAAGCCGAGAACCGTGACCAGCCCCGCGCCGCGGCCGGCATCGCTGCGGGCATCGGGGATCATCGAGTCGATCAGCATCACCAGCAGGGCGCCAGCGGCGAAGCCGTCGATCGCCGCCTTCGCGTTGCCAGACACTGCATCGGCCACCAGGTAACCGACCACGGTGGCGACCGCGCAGATCACCGCGACCAGCACCCAGAGGCGCAGGATCGCCTCCCGCGATCGCCCCGCTTGGCGCATGTCGCTGGCCGAGCCGAGCGACTCCGGCAGGTTGGAGACGAAGATCGCAACCAGCAGCGAGACCCCCACCCCGGCGCCGGCGGCGATGTTGATTCCGAGGACGAGCTGCTCGGGGATGCCGTCGAGGAAGGCGCCGAGGGCGAGGGCGGTGCCGCTGCCCGAACCTTCCTGGCGGCCCTGGCGGCCGCGGCCGGTGGCGCTGCGGCGGGCGATCACACCGTCGAGGAAGTAGTAGGTGAGCGCGCCGACCCCGAGCCCGATGCCGGTGATGCCGGCGCCGCCGACCTCGATCCCCTCGGCGGCGAGCTCGAAGCTGACCGCGCTGATCAGTGCCCCGGCGCCGAACGAGAGCACGTAGCCGACCTGACGGTCGGGCCAGCGGCGGCCGAGGCTGAGCAGGGCGCCGATGACGAGCGAGCTTGCCGCCAGCGCTCCCCAGCCGATCGCTTCGCCCATCTGGGCTACTTTCCCGGGCATGACCCTGGTCGTCAAGTTGGGATCCTCGATCGTCGCCGCCGACGACGGCGCGCTGCGCACCGACGTGCTCGATTCCGTCTGCGCTCAGGTCAGCGAGCTGGAGCAGGGGGGAGAGCGGGTGGTGATGGTCACTTCCGGCGCGATCGCCCGTGGGATGCGGCTGCTGGAGCTGCCCCAGCGCCCGAAAGCGATGGACGAGCTGCAGGCCGCCTCGGCCGTCGGCCAGGGCGATCTCTTTCGCGCCTACGAGAGCCGCTTGGTGAAAGGCGGGACGCGCGCCGCCCAGGTCCTGCTCACGGCCGCCGACATCGGCGCCCGCACCAACTACCTGAACGCCCGCCAGACCCTGCGGCGTCTGATCGCCTGGGGGGTGGTGCCGGTGGTGAACGAGAACGACACCACCGCCACCGACGAGATCAGCTTCGGCGACAACGACTTCCTCGCCGCCCAGGTGGCGGTACTCCTCGACGCGCGGCTGCTGGTGCTGCTGACCAACGTCGACGGCCTCCTTTCCGGCGACCCGCGTACCGAGGCGGACGCGAAGCTGATCGACGAGGTCAGCGATTTCTCCCAGCTGGAGGGGCTCGCGATCGGTGACAACACCTCCGTCTTCGGCTCCGGCGGTATGCGCAGCAAGGTCTCCGCGGCGGAGATGGCGAGCGAGGCGGGGATCCCGGCGGTGATCTGCAACGGCACCAAGCAGGGGACGCTGCTCGCGGCCTCTGCCGGCGAGGCTTGCGGCACCCGGTTCGCGCCGGGGAAAGGCAGGACGTCCAGCTTCAAGCTCTGGCTCAAGTACGCGAAGCCGGCGCGGGGGCGGCTGATCGTCGATGCCGGCGCCGCTCGGGTTCTGCGCGAGCGCGGCTCCAGCCTGCTGCCGGTCGGCATCGCCGCCGTCGAGGGGAGCTTCGAGGCCGGCGACGCGATCGACGTCGCCAGCGACGGCGAGACGATCGGCAAAGGCATCAGCGACTACTCGGCTCGCGAGCTGCAGCGGGTGATCGGGATGAAGAGCGAGCAGGTGCGCGAGCTGCTGCCGCACGCCGCCGACGAGGTCGTCCACCGCGACCGCTTCGTCCTGCTCTAGGCCCCCGGTACCCTTTTCGAATGGCTGTTACCGAGACCACGGTCGCTGAGAGCTGCGCCGCCGCCAAGCGCGCCGCGCGCGCGCTGGCGACCGCCTCGACCGAGGCGAAGAACGCAGCCCTGGAGGCGACCGCGCGGCTGCTCGGGGAGCGGGTGGAGACGATCCTCGAGGCGAACGCCGGCGACCTCGCCGATGAGCGCGCTGCCGGGCTGACCGAGGCCCTGCGCGACCGGCTGCGGCTGACCCCCGAGCGGGTGGCGGCGATGGCCGCGGGGGTGCGAGTGGTCCGTGACCTCGGCGATCCAGTCGGCGAGGAGCTGGAGCGGAAGACCTTGGCCAGCGGAATCGACCTGCGCAAGGTGCGGGTGCCGCTGGGTGTGGTCGCGGTCGTCTACGAGGCGCGACCCAATGTGACGATCGACTGCGCGGCGCTGACGATCAAGAGCGGCAACGCGATCGTCCTCCGCGGCAGCTCCTACGCCGAACGCTCGAACGCGGCATTGGCGGCGGTCGTCTGCGAGGCGCTGGCCGAGGCGGGGCTGCCGGAGGATGCGGTGCTCTCGCTTGGCGGCGGTGGCCACGAGGAGCTGGCCGAGCTGGCGACCCAGGAGGGCCTGGTCGACCTGCTGATCCCACGCGGCGGCGAAGGCCTGAAGGCGGCGATCAAGGCGGTGGCGACGGTGCCGGTGATGTACGCGGCCGCCGGCAACTGCCACGTCTACGTCAACACCGAGGCCGACCCTGAGATGGCGCGGCGGATCGCCGTCAACGCCAAGGTCCAGCGTCCCGGCGTTTGCAACGCGGCCGAGACGCTGCTGATCGACGCCGCGGTCGCCGAGCGTGTGGCGCCGGCGATCCTCTCCGACCTCGCCGCCGCCGGCGTCGAGCTGGTCGGCGACGAGCGCGCCCGCGCCGCCGCCGGAGGGGTCGAGGTCGCCGCCGCGAGCGAGGAGGACTGGGACAGCGAGTACCTCGGCCTGAAGATGGCAGTCGCCGTCGTCGATTCAGTTGAGGACGCGATCGACCATGTCAACCGCCACGGCACCGGCCACTCGGAGGCGATCATCACCGCCGACGAGACGGCCGCCGAGGAGTTCGTCGCCGGCGTCGACGCGGCCGCCGTCTACGTCAACGCCTCGACCCGCTTCACCGACGGCTTCGAGTACGGGATGGGTGCCGAGATCGGCAACTCAACCCAGAAGCTGCACGCCCGCGGCCCGATCGGGATGCGCGAGCTGACGACCTTCAAGTATGTCGGCCACGGCAGCGGCCAGGTGCGTGAGTAGCGCTGGCCCGGGTGGCGCGATCGGAGTCCTGGGATCCGCGTTCAACCCTCCGCACCTCGGTCACCTCGCGCTCGCCCAGGAGGCGGCCTGGCAGCTGGGCCTGGCGGAGGTCATCCTGGTTCCGACCGGGCAGGCGCCCCACAAGCGGATCGCCGACGACCCTGGCAAGGAGGCGCGGATGGAGATGACCCGGCTCGCCGCCGCCGACGACGAGCGCTTCTCGGTCTCGGCGCTGGAGGTCGAGCGCGAAGGGCCGTCCTACACGTATGAGACCTTGGAGGCACTTGCAGAGGAACGGGGCGACAGGGCGTTGGTGTTCGTGATGGGGGCGGACGCTGCCGTGGGCCTCGAGAGCTGGCGCGAGCCGGAGCGCGTGGTCGAGCTGGCGAGCCTGGCGGTAGCGCGACGGGCCGGCGTCTCCGACGCCGACGTCGCCGAGTCGATGCGCAGTCTCGGCTGCGAGGGACGGGCGACGATGCTGGAGATGCCGCAGTTCGGCGTCTCCTCCTCGGCGGTGCGGCAGCGGGCCAAGCAAGGCCGGCCGCTGCGCTACCTCGTCCCCGACGCGGTTGCCGACTTCATTGCCGAGAGGGGGATCTACAGGTGAACGAGGCGCAGTCAGAAGGCCTGGCGCGGCAGCTCGCCGCGATTGCGGACTCGAAAAAAGCCGAGGACCTGGTCGTCCTCGATATGCGCGGCCTGGTCGCCTACACGGACTTCCTGGCGATCTGCACCGCCCGCAGCGAGCGGCAGGCGAAGGCGATCGTCGACGAGGTGCGGCAGCGGGTGAAGCGCGAGACCGGATTGCTGCCGGGCGGGGTGGACGGCGGCGGCGACGCCGGCTGGACGATCCTCGACTACCTCGACTGCGTCCTCCACGTCTTCACGCCGGACGCGCGGCAGCGCTACGCGCTCGAGGATCTGTGGCACGAGGCGCCGCGCCTGGAGCTCGATTTCGACGCTCCGGAAGCCCCTTCCGCCGCCAGCGCGTAACACCAGCAACACAGCAACACAAATACCGTCCGACCGCCCGCTTAGGTTGCCGGCCCATGGGTGGATTCAAGCGGGCGCTGTTCGGGTATCGCCGCGCGGAAGTCGAGGATGCGATCTCGATCCGCGACGCGCGGATCCTCGGGCTGGAGCTGAACGGCGACGCGGCGAGGGCGGCGCTCTCGGAGCTCGAGGCCGAGACCACCTCGCTGACCGGGATGGTCCTCGAGCGCGAGCGGGAGATCCGCTGCCTGAACGAACGACTGCGCGAGGCCAACGAATGCCACGACCGCAGCATCGCCTCACTGGACGCGATCACCTCGCGGCTGGAAGAAGTGGAAGCGCAGGCGCGCGGACAGGCAACTCGGATCCGGATGAAAGCCCTGCGCGAGGCAGTCGAGGTGAGCAAGAAGGTGAAGGAGCTGACCGAGATGGAGCCCACCCTGGAAGCCGAGGCGGAGGCCAGCCAGGCTCCCAGCGCTGACGAGAGCCTCTACGAGGGCCAGGTCAAGCTCGAGATTGGCCCGCTCGGCGACTTCTCGCAGCTGGTCGGTTTCGAGGACGCCGTCGGTCAGATCGGCGCTTCGGAGATCAAGGTCGACCGCTTCTCCGAGGGCCGCGCCACCTTCTCGATGCGGCTTAACGAACCGACCGACCTGCTGAGCGAACTGGAAGAGCTCTCGGCCCTCGACTTCAAGGTCCGCCACACCGCCCCGGACAACCTGATCCTCGACGTTGACGAGGAGCAGGGCCCGGAACAACGGGCTGCCTGACGCTAAACTGCCCTCCTCCATGGGGCTGTAGCTCAGCTGGAAGAGCGCCTCGCTGGCAGCGAGGAGGTCAGGGGTTCGAGCCCCCTCAGCTCCACTAGTCGATTCGCTAGGCTGTCCGTGATGCCGACTAGCTTCATTCACGCCTGCCCACCATCTCTGCGGCTCGAGCTGCAGGCCCTGCAGGCTGCTTCGCCCCGGCTCTAGCCGCTTCCGCGCACCCTCTCGAGTTGGCCTCGCCGTCTGGCGTAGCACCCTGTGCTCGCCTGCAAGTCGGCGAAATCCGAGATACCGAAATACGCATAGCGCGGTATTCCCGTGGCGACTTGACTTCAACTCTATGGACCTGGCGGGAGCAGGCCAATTCCCTCCGCTAGATGCCGCGACGCGAAGATCCACAAGTCGGCCTCGGGATGGCCATCCGCACGCTCCGCAACCACGCACAGCTGAGCCAGGAAGCGCTGGGCGAGAAAGCGGAAATCCACCCGACCTGGATCTCCCACATCGAGTCGGGGCGGATCAACCCGACCTGGGGCAACGTCCGCCGGATCGCCCGGGGTCTGGGCGTGAAGCTGGCGCGGCTCGCCGAGCTGGCGGAAAAGCTCGAGCGCGAACACAGCGACGCCTGACTTAAACCACGGCGCCCGCCTGCCGATGGTCTAGGCGATGAGCACCGCTAACCAGCACGTGTTCTCGCACGGGATGCGGGACACGCGGGAGACCCTCGACGCCTGGAGCCAGCGGCCCGGGCGGGTGCTGGGGGCATGGCTCGCGCTCAGCCTCAGCATTGCCCTGACGCTGCTGGTGGCGGTCTGGGTGGTCGCGGGGCTGCTCACCCCGGACCTGACCCCGGTCCATCTTCCGGGCTTTGACGAACCCTCCGAGCCGGGCGACCTGCTGCCGATCCTCTGGCGCAACTCGCTGGTGCTGGCGCTGCACGGCACCGCCTGCATCGCTGGCTTCATCGCCGGCGCATCGATGCCGATCGCCGCTGCCGAACGTAGCGGCATCTCGCGCTGGATCCACGTCAAGGCCGGTGAGCTGGCGATCCTCTTCGTCTGCGCCGTCACCCTTTTCTCGCTCTCCACCCAGGCTCTCTACCTCGGCTTCCAGGGCTCGACGATCGCCTACCAGCTGCAGATCTCCCGTCTCGACCTGATCCTCAGCGTCCTCCCGCACGCGATCCCGGAGCTGACCGCGCTCTTCCTCCCGCTCGCGGCCTGGCTGATCGCCAGCCGCCGCGGCGAGTGGAACCAGCTCCTCGCCGCCACTCTCGTCACCGTACTGCTGGCGATCCCGACCCTGATCCTTGCGGCGACGATCGAGGTCTACGTCTGGCCCCACATCCTCCGGGCCCTCTCGCCGGTCGAACACCCGGTCGTCTTCCTCTAGCCGCCGCAGGCAGCCGCTGCGCAGGCGGCTTCCCCTCGTAAGATCGCCGTCGATGGCCGGTTACGACCCGAAGACGATCGAGCGCAAGTGGCAGCAGGTCTGGGCCGAGGAGCGCACCTGGGAGGTCGCCAACCCCGGCCAGCCCGGCTTCGACGACTCGAAGCCGAAGGCCTACGTGCTGGAGATGCTGCCCTACCCCTCGGGTGAGCCCCACGTCGGCCACCTCAAGTGCTACGCGGTCGGCGACGCGATCGCCCACTTCCGCCGCCGCCACGGCTTAGAGGTGATCCACCCGATGGGCTACGACTCCTTCGGCCTGCCGGCGGAGAACAACGCGATCAAAACTGGCGAGCCGCCGCGAGTAGCGACCGAGCGCTCGATTGAATCCTTCCGCCGTCAGTTCCGCGAGTGGGGGATCTCGATCGACTGGAGCCGCGAACTCGCAACCCACACGCCCGAGTACTACCGCTGGACGCAGTGGATCTTTCTGCAGCTGTTCGAGAAGGGCCTCGCCTACCGGGAAGAGGCGGAGGTCAACTGGTGCCCGAAAGACGCGACCGTGCTGGCCAATGAGCAGGTGGTTGACGGGCGCTGCGAGCGCTGCGGCACCGAGGTGATCCAGAAAAACCTCGAGCAGTGGTTCTTCCGCATCACTGACTACGCCGATCGCCTGCTGGAGGATTTCGAGGCGCTCGAGTCCTGGCCCGAGCACGTGATCACGATGCAGCGCAACTGGATCGGCCGCTCAGAGGGGGCGCAGGTCGTCTTCCGCTGCGAGGAGGTCGGCCTCGACTTCCCGGTCTTCACCACCCGTCCCGACACCCTCTTCGGCGCCACCTTTTTCGTCCTCGCGCCCGAGCATCCGGAGCTGGAGCGCCTCGTTGCCGGCACCCCCGCCGAGGAGGAGGTGCGCGAGTACGTCAACCGGGTCGGCCGCGAGTCGGCCGAGGAACGCGGCGCCGAGGACCGCGAGAAGACCGGCGTTCCGCTGGGGCGCAGCGTCGTCAACCCCGTCAACGGCGAGCAGATCCCGATGTACGTCGCCGATTACGTGCTGATGGAGTACGGGACCGGCGCGATCATGGCGGTGCCCGGCCACGACAGCCGCGACTACGAATTCGCCCAGAAGTTCGGTCTGCCGGTGAAGCGGGTGATCGAGGGCGAAGACGCGGAGGCCGCTCGCGACGAGGAAGGGCTGCCCTTCGCCGGCGATGGCACGATGGCCAACTCCGGGCGCTTCGACGGGAAGCACAATCGCGAGGCCTACGAGGAGATCGTCGCCTGGCTGGAGTCGGAGGGACGCGGCAAGCCGGCCGTCAACTACCGCCTACGCGACTGGCTGGTCTCGCGTCAGCGCTACTGGGGCGCGCCGATCCCGGTTGTCTACTGCGAGCAGTGCGGGATCGTCCCGGTGCCCGCCGAGCAGCTGCCGGTCGAGCTGCCGGAGATCGAGGACTACGCGCCGCAGGGCAAGAGCCCGCTGGCCGCCGCCGAGGAGTGGGTCGCAACCGAGTGCCCCCGCTGCGGCGCCGCCGCCCGCCGCGAGACCGACACCATGGACACCTTTGTCGACTCCTCCTGGTACTTCCTCCGCTACCTCGACGCTCACAACGACGCCGCCGCTTTCGACCGCGCCGCGGCCGATCACTGGATGCCGGTCGACCAGTACATCGGCGGGGTCGAGCACGCGATCCTGCACCTGATGTACGCGCGCTTCTTCACCAAGGCGCTGGCCGACCTCGGCCACCTCGGCGTGCAGGAGCCGTTCGCCAATCTCTTTACCCAGGGGATGATCACCCGCGACGGGGCGAAGATGTCGAAGTCGAAGGGCAACACGGTCAGCCCCGGCGATTACGTCGAGCGCTACGGGGCCGACACCGCCCGCACCTACGTCTGCTTCATGGGCCCGCCGGAGCGCGGCGGCGACTGGACCGACGAGGGCGTCGAGGGCGTCAACCGCTTCCTCTCCCGCCTCTGGCGGCTCTGCGAGGAGGTCGAGACCCGGACCGAGGCAGGTTCGCCCGATCTTGGAGTGGGCGGCGAGGCCCGGGAGCTGCTCGCCAAGGCCCACTGGGCCGTTGACAAGGCGACGCGGGACTTCCAGCGTGGCTTCCAGTTCAACACCGTGATCTCGGCGGTGATGGAGCTGGTCAACGAGGCCTACCGGCTCAAGGACGGTCTCTACGGTTCGCCGGAGGGCGGCGCCGCGGTCCGCTTTGCGACCGCCACCGCAGCCTCGCTGATCTTCCCCTTCGCCCCGCACCTCGGCAGCGAGATCTACGAGCGGCTGACGGGGGGGCGGGTCTGGGAGCAGCCCTGGCCCGAGGCCGACCCCGAGCTGCTCGCCAGCGACACGGTGACCCTGGTCGTCCAGGTCAACGGCAAGCTGCGCGACCGGATCGAGGCTCCGGCCGAGGCGCCGAAGGACGAGTTGCTGCGGCTGGCCCGGGAGAGCGAGAAGGTCGCTCGTCATATAGACGGCCAGCAAATAGTCAAGGAAATTGTAGTTCCGGGCAAGCTGGTCAACCTGGTGGTGCGGTAGGGCCCCTCGCCAGGCCCCTCCCGTCTGCTAGAAAGCCGCCGAATGCTGGTCAGGAGACTCGAAGACGCCGCGGTGGAGGAATGGCACCGGCTGCGCGCCCACGTGCTTATGGATGCGGGCGAACTGGGCTCACGCAACCTCTCCGTCACCTGGGTGACGGTGCCGGGCGGGGCGAAGCAGACGCTGCACTCTTCGGGCGAGGCCGAGCAGGCCTACGTCGTCGTTCGTGGCAGCGGCACGATGTCGGTGGCCGGCGACACCCAGGAGGTCGGCGAGGGGGACCTGATCCTGGTTCCGCCCGCGACCGAGCACTCGATTGGTAACGAGGGCGACACGGAGCTCACCTGTGTCTCGATCCAGTCGCCCCCCGTGGCCGCCGCCGAGCTCTACAGCGACCAGCTCGCAGAGGTCGCTGGGTATGACGACGACGACGATTACTAGTCGCCGCTAGTTCACAGCTTCGCGCGGATCTCGTTGCTGAAGATTTGAACTGAGCGCGCCACTTGTGCGTCCGGCTCGCTGATGATCGGCGGCGATGCCGGAACTGAGTCGCAACCAGGTCTTCGTCTATGCCGCGGTCGCGGTGGCGCTGTTACTGGTCGGGGCAAGGGCGATTCGCGGCGAGGGTAGCGCCGACCCCTCCTACGCGGCTGCGGATAACGGCGGCGGCTCGACCGGCGGCAGCTTCTCCGTCGGCGGCGAAAGCGGCGACGTCGTCGTCGACGTCACCGGCGCGGTGCGGCGGCCGGGCGTCTATCGGATGCCGGCCGGAAGCCGCGTCGACGACGCGGTCACGCGCGCCGGCGGTGCGACCGGAAAGGCCGAGCTGGAAGCGGTGAACCTGGCGGCGCGGCTCGCCGACGGCCAGCAGGTGGTCGTCCCCGAACGGCTCGCGCCCGGCACCGTGGCCTCTGCCGGCGCGGCGGCCGAAGACGGGCCGATCAGCCTCGGCACCGCGACGGTCGAGCAGCTCGAAGAGATCGACGGCATCGGCCCGGTTACCGCCGGGGACATCGTCGAGTTCCGCGACCAGCACGGCGGCCTCTCCTCGGTCGACCAGCTCGACCAGGTGCCGGGCATCGGCCCGGCGACGATGGCGGCGCTGCGGGAACGCCTGCAGCCGTAGGCCGTGCGCTCACCCCGGCCCTCCCTGCTGGTCCTTTTCGGGATCGCCGTGATTGTGGCGTTGGCCCTGGCGCACAGCGGCGAGATTCGCGAGCGGGCGGCGAATGGCTTGGGGCGGGGGATGCCGCAGCGCGAGGCCGAGCTGGCGCGTGGCTTCGTCCTCGGCGAGGACGACGGGATCGACGCAGCGACGAAGGAAGACTTTCGCCGCTCCGGCCTCAGCCATCTGCTCGCCGTCTCCGGCGAGAACGTCACCTTGCTGGCCCTGCTGGCGATGCCGGTCCTCGGCCTGCTCGGCATCCCGCTGCGCGAGCGGCTGCTTTGGGTGCTGGGCCTAATCGCCGTCTACGTCCCGGTGGCGGGCGCCGGGCCCTCGGTCCAGCGGGCTGGAGTGATGGGCGCGGTGGGGGTGCTGGCGGTTCTGGGAGGGCGGCGCGCCTCGCGGCTCTACGCGCTGGGGCTGGCGGCGGCGGTGACGCTTGCGGCGGAGCCATCGATCGCTGCCGACATCGGCTGGCAGCTGAGCTTTGCCGCGGTGCTGGGGATCCTGATGCTGGCGGCACCGTTACGCCGGGCAATCGCCGCGCGCCTAGGCGAAGGTCCCTGGCGGCGGGCGCTGGCCGAGGGCCTGGCGGTGACCGTAGCGGCGACGCTGGCGACCGCGCCACTGATCGCCTTCCACTTCGAAACCCTCTCGACGACGACGCTGGTCGCCAACGTGCTGGCGCTGCCGGCGGTGGCGCCAGCGATGTGGCTGGGGATGTGCAGTGCCGCGCTGGCGCAGGTGCCTGGCGTACCGCTGGAGCCGCTGAACGGGCTTGACGCGCTGTTGCTGGCCTATGTCGCGCAGGTCGCGGCCTGGTGCGCCGGTCCGGACTGGGCGGAGCTGCAGGTGCGGTTGAGCGGAGCTGGTCTCGCGCTCAGCTACCTCGTCATGGGGGCACTCGGCCTCCTAGGTCTTTACCTGGCGCGCCTCGGGCTGCTGCGCCCGTCGCTGCGGGGAATGGCGGCAACGGCGGCGACGGGCGTTGCCCTGCTGGCCGGATGGCCTCACGGGGGCACCGCGGCTGGGCCGGCCGGCGGCCTTCGCGTCGAGGTTCTCGACGTCGGCCAGGGCGACGCCATCCTCTTCCAGCCGGCCGCCGCGCCGGCGATCCTCGTCGACGGCGGCCCGCCGGGCGACGGGCTGGCCGACAAGCTCGAGGACGCGGGGGTGGACGGCCTCGGCGCCGCGGTCATCACCCATGACCAATCCGACCATGCGGCCGGGGTGGAGGAACTGCTCGGCCGTTTCCCGGTCGGGCGGCTGGTCTACGGGCGACTGGGTCGGCGGACCTTGATGGAAGCGGAGGCCGCTGGGGTGCAGCCCGAGCGGGTCGCGGCGGGACGGGAGCTGCGGTCCGGGCGCCTGCGGCTGCGGGTCCTCTGGCCGCCGCGTGAGCTGCTGGCGGAAGCCGTGCCGGGGGAAGATCCGAATCAGCGGGCGTTGGTGATGGAGGCGCGCTGGCGCGACTTCACGATGCTGCTCACCGCTGACGCTGAGGCCGAGGCGGTTCCGCTCGATCCCGGGCCGGTAGACGTGCTCAAGGTCGCCCACCACGGCAGCGAAGACGCCGGACTCGGGGCCCTGCTGGATCGCGCCCGCCCCCAGCTGGCGGTGATCTCGGTCGGCGCCGAGAACCCGTATGGGCACCCGACCCGCAGCACTCTGAAGACGCTTGCCGGGCACCGCGTGCCGATCTTGCGTACCGACGAGGATGGAGACGTGGTGATCGACGTCGAAGCCGGCTCCTTTCGCGTGGACGGATGACCGAATCGATAGTCGAGGAACCCGATCCAATTGCTTTGCGGGCCGGCGCGGGTGCCGATGCATGAATTGGTGCACTCCATCTTCCACAGCAAGCTGCTCTCCGCCCTGCGGCTGCCGAGCTTTGCCGGCGATGGCTTGCCGGAACGGATGCGCTCGATCAGCTTCGCCCTGCTCGGCCTGACCGCGGCAGCCGGCCTCGCCCTCGTCGCGATCTTCGCCCAGCCGGGCTTCAACCTGCTCTCGCCCGCTCCTCTGCCCGATCAGCCCTCGGCCACCCAATCGATCGCCAAGGCGAAGAAGCTGCCGCTCGTCCATCGCCCAGTGGCGCTGCTTGCGGCGCAACCGGCGCGCTCGCAGCGGGTCGGCGGCTCTTCGTCTGCCGATGCGCCATCTCCCGGTGCGTCCAGCACCACGGGCGGCGGCGAGCAGGCGCCGGCCCCCAGCGCGATCGACACCCCCGCCGCGACCGGGACGACTGAACCTTCAACTGGGAACAGCGGGGGCGGGGGCGGCAACGGGTCCGGGGGCGATTCCGGGTCGGCTCCCGCGGCTGCCCCTGATTCAGCGGCCCCCTCAGCTCCGACTCCCGTCTCCTCGCCGACGCCGAAGCCGGCCTCACCGACGCCGGAAGCGACCGCATCCACGCCTCAGCCCGCACCCGCCCCCGCGCCGGGCAATTCGGCTTCCGCGGCGGCGGCCGAACACGCCAGCGAACGGGGAATCGAAGCTTCCTCCGGTTCTTCGCCCGCCCCCAGCGGCGGTGCGACGACCGCCTCGGTCGCTCCTGAAGCCGCTTCGCCCGGTAACGGCAACGGCCTCGCCAAAGGCCTCAACAAGTAGGCGCTGCGGGTGAGCCGCGGCGGGTTCTAGACTCGCCGCATGCCCGCCGAGATGCAGCCGCTCTACCTGATCGCCGGGACCGACGGCGCCAAAATCGACGCGACCAGGGCACGCTTGCGCGCCCGCGCCGAACGCGAGGGGGGATCGGCCGCGCTCGAGGTCTTTGAGCCGGGTGAGGGCAAGGGCATGCCCGACCATGAGGCGCTGCTGGCCGCGATCCCGGCGATGTCGCTGATGGGGACGCGGCGCTACCTGCTCGCCGACGGAATCGAGCGCTGGCGCGACAAACAGCTGGAGCCGGTTTTGGCGGCGTTGAAGGAGCTGCCGCCGGATCTGACGTTGGTTCTGATCTGCCGCGACAAGGCCGGGGCGAAGCTGACGAAAGCGGTAAAAGCCGGTGGCGGCGAGATCCACGAGTTTGAGGCGCCGAAAGCGCGCGAGCTGCCGCGGGTGCTGGTCGGCGAAGCGCAACGGCTCGGCTTCCGGCTCGATCCGGCCGCGGCGCGGATGCTGGTCGAGCGGATGGGAGCGAGCCCGCAGCGGCTGCGCAACGAGCTCGAGCGGCTGGCGCTCTGGGCGGGGCAGGGGGGAGAGGTCTCTGCCGCCGACCTTGAGGAGATGATCGCCGACACCTCCGAGGCAGCCGTCTGGTCGCTCTCCGATGCACTGATCGAAGGCAACGCCGCCGTGGCGCTGCGAATCGGCGAGCGGCTGATCGGTCAGGGCGAGAACGTCACCGGCCTGATCTACGGCCTCGCCTCACGGCTGCGGAGCGCCTGCGCGGCCGCTGCGCAGCTGGAAGAGGGGATCCCGCCGAAGCAGGTCGAGTCCTCGCTGAAAATGCATCCTTACGCAGCGAAGCAGCTGGTCCGCCGCCTCGGGGGCACCGACCTCGAGAGCCTGCGGCTGGCTACTGAGACGTTGGCCGACCTCGAGCTCTGGTGCCGCGGCGGCGCCGACTACGGCGACGAGCTAGCGCTTACGATTGCCCTTAAAAAAGCTGCTGCGGGAGCCGCTTAGGCGGCTTTGGTGCCGGCGGCGATTCTCGCCGCTTTGGCCTTCTTGCGGGCGCCGGTGTTCTTGTGGAGGGCGCCCTTCTGCACGGCCTTGTCAACCTTGGAGACGAGCTCGCGCTGCTCGTTGGCGATCGCCTCGGCGTCGCCGCCCTCGACCGCGGCTTCGAGCCGGCGGAAATGGGTCTTGACCGTGCTGGTCAGCAGCCGGTTCTCGGTGCGCTCGCGCTCGCTGCGCAGTATCCGCTTCTTCTGTGAGGCTATGTTGGCCATGTTCGAAGGCCCTGGCTGGCGTTTGCCAGCTCCGGGCGGCCGCCGACTATAGCGACTGAAGCAAAGCTTGGAGACGCCCAGGGCACCTGACAACCCCGATCGCGACGAGCGGCCGATCAACGCGGACGAGGCCGCGCTCGCCGCCGACGTCGGCGTTCGCGAGGCCGAGGGTTTCGAACCGGGAGAGGAATTCGGCGCCGACCCGGCTCCCGGACGGCAGGCCGGGCGGATCGCCCGCTCGACCGCGTTCTTCTCGATCGCCACCGCCGCCTCGCGCGTCGCCGGCCTCGCCCGCGAAGTCGTCGCCGCCGGCTACTACGGGATCAGCGGGCCGATGTCGGCCTTCACGATCGCCTTCCAGGTCCCGAACCTGATCCGCGCCCTCTTCGCCGACGCTGCCCTGCAGCCGGCCTTCGTCCCCGTCTTCACCGAACTGCTCGGCAAGAAGGCCTACAAAGAGGCTTTCCGCCTGGCCTCGACGATGCTGCTGCTGGTGACGATGATCCTCGGCGCGATCACCGCGCTCTTCGTCCTTCTGGCGCCGGTGATCATGCCCCTCTTCGCGCCCGGGTTCGAAGGCGAGATCCTCGACCTCACCGTCTCGCTCTCCCAGGTGCTGTTCCCGATCCTCGTCCTGCTCGGGGTCAGCGGCATCGTCGTCGGCATCCTCAACAGCTACGACCGCTTCGGCGCCTTCGCGATCTCGCCGCTGTTCTGGAACCTCTCGATCATCCTCGCCCTCGTCGTCCTCGAGCCGCTCTTCCACGGGGAAGACCGGATTTACGCCTACGCGATCGGGATCCTCGTCGGCACCCTGGTCCAGCTGCTGATCCCGGTCTGGGATCTCCGCCACACGCCCTACCGCTTCAGCTTCAGCTTCGACTGGCGGCACCCGGGGGTGCGGCGGGTGCTGCTGCTGATGCTGCCGGTGACGATCAGCCTCGGGCTGATCAACTTCAACCTGCTGATCAACAGCTTCTTCGGCAGCCTCGTCTCCGACCAGGCGCCGGCGGCGATTGACAAAGCCTTCCGCATCTACCAGCTGCCGCAGGGGATCTTCTCGGTGGCGATCGCGACGGTGCTGTTCCCGACCCTGGCGCGCTTCGCCAACGCCGGCGAGATCGAGAACCTGCGGGCGACGATGGCCAACGGGATGCGCCAGATCCTCTTCGTCCTGGTGCCGGGGGCCGCCGCGATCCTCGCCCTCTCGGATCCGATGATCCGGCTGATCTACCAGCGGGGCGAGTTCAACCCGGCAGAGACCGCGGTGGTGGCGACGGCGCTCTTCTGGTTCGCCTTCTCCTTGCCGACCAATGGCCTCTACCTGCTGCAGACCCGCACCTTCTTCAGCCTGCAGAAACCGTGGCAGGCGACGGCACTGGCGACGATCGACCTCGTCGTCTCGGCCTTGGCGGCTCTGGCCCTCTACAAGCCGTTCGGCGTCGGCGGCATCGTCGCTGGGACGGGGATCGGCACCACCGTCGCCGTCGTCGCCCAGGCGGTGATCCTGCGCCGCCGCTTCGGCGGCCTGGAGCTGCGGCGGCTGTTCTCAACCGCGGCGCGAATCACGATCGCCGCCGCGGCCCTGGCCGGGGTCGGCTGGCTGGTCTGGGACGTCCTCGACGAGGCCCTGGGGCGCGGCCTGGTCGGGCAGATCGTTTCGCTGGGCGTCGGCCTCGGCGCCGGCGGCCTCGTCTACATCGCCGTGGCGAAGCTGCTCCGGGTCGAAGAGCTCGAGCAGATGACCCGCCTCCTGCGGCGGCGGTAGCGGCGCATGCTCGGGTTGGGGTCGTACCTGCTGGGGGCGCTGTACATCCTGACCTTGGGCCTGTTTGCCTGGATGGGAGGAACGGAGCTGCAGAGACGGCTGCTGCCGAGGTTCAAGGGGGCGCCGGCGTGGCTGGCAACTGCAGTGCTGGCGCTGGCGCTGTTGGTCTGGGCGGCCCAGTTGCTCGGGAGCATTGGCTGGTTGGATCGAACGGGATACCAGCTGCTCATGCTTGCCGTGGGCATGGGGGTCATCAGGGTTCAGCGGCGGTCGTCCAACGAGGAGGGGGGGCGTTCCCACCCTCCCCGGCAAGTAAGGGTGGGAACGCCCCCCCTCCCGACGTTGGTGGCTCTACTAGTGGCTGCGATTGCTTTCGTGGCGTTCGCACTTGAAGCCAAATCGAAGCTCTCCACCGGTATGACCGGCTTCGACAGCACCTGGTACCACGGGCCGTTCGCAGCGGGGTTCTTCCAGAGCGGTGACACCTGGGACCTGCACTTCATCGCCCCGCAGTTCCTCGCCTGGTTCTATCCCGCCAACGGCGAAATCTTCCACGCGGTCGGGATGCTCGCGTTCGGCAGGGACGTGCTGTCGCCGCTGCTGAACCTCGGGTGGTTTGTGGGATGTCTCGTCGCCTGCTGGTGCATCGGGCGCCCGTACCGGGCGGCGCCGTGGTCGCTGGCGCTCGGGGCAATCGCACTGAGCGTGCCGGCCCTGGCCGATCAGGCGGGGGAGGCAAGGAACGACATCGTCGGGATCTTCTTCCTGCTGGGTGGGGTGGCGATTGCGCTGAATGCGTGGGGTGACGAGGCGGGATCGGAAAAGAAGCTGGGTAGGGAGGGGGGTCCTGCCGGCGTCGGCACGTATCTCGTGGTCGGCTTAGCTGCGGGGTTGGCGGCCGGTACGAAGCTCAACTTTTTGCTGCCGGCGACGGTGCTTGTGCTCGGCCTGCCTCTAATTGCGCCGCGCGGCTTAAAAGGCCGCGCATTTGGCGCGACGACCTTGGCCGCCCTGGCTGGCGGCGGCTACTGGTACCTCCGCAACCTCGTCCACGCCGGCAACCCGCTGCCCTGGATCCACCACCTGGGCCCGATCGACCTTCCGGCTCCAGCTCAAGCGCTGGGCGGCCGAGAAGCCCACTCCGTCCTCGGCTACCTCACCAACGGCGAAGTCTGGTCCGACTGGTTCCTTCCCGGCCTCCATGGAGGTTTCTGGCTCCTCTGGCCGCTCCTGCTTCTAGGGGCCTTCGTTGGCTTGGTCGTCTGCCTCGTGCGTGGCAGCTCTATCCAGCGAACCGTCGCTCTGGTGGGACTCGCATCGGCGTTCGCCTGGCTCGTGGCGCCCACTTCCGCTTCCGGCCCCGACGGGATACCGCGAGGCTTCGAATCCGGTCTCCGCTACCTCGCCCCAGCTCTCGTTCTCGGCCTTGCCCTGCTGCCCACGGGGGTGCTCCGGTCATTTCTTCCGGATAGCGAACGAAAGGACCGGAGCACCTTGGCGATTCGCGCCGCATGGGCGTTCGGCCTACTAGTCGTCTTGGCGGTCGCGGTGGGGTACCCGGTCCAGCGGCACTACCTGGAGTCCCGCTACAAAGACCCCACCTTCACCGCCCCGGGCCTCAACGCCGCCTTCGCCTGGTCTCGCGACATCAGCGACGCCCGGATCGCCACCGCCAGCACCCGCCAGTACCCCCTCTACGGCACCGACCTCTCCAATCACGTCCAGTACCTAGGCCTCCACCGCCCCCACGGCGGCTTCGAATCCCCCACCACCTGCCACCAATACCTCCAGCTCCTCGATGAAGGCGACTACGACTACGCCATCGCCACCAAGGATCGCCTGGAACCCGGCAAGCCCCCGTATCCACCCCTCGCTAGGTGGCTTGAGGACGCCGGAGCCCACCCCGTCCTGAGGAAGCCCCCCACGGCCATCTTCAAGCTGGACGGCCCGCTTGACCCATCGGCGTGCCGCTGACCTTTGTCGGCCATACTCCCTCGGCCTCATGGACCACATCCGCAACTTCAGCATCATCGCCCACATCGACCACGGCAAGTCGACCCTGGCCGACCGCATCCTCGAGCTGACCGGGGCCGTCGACCCGAAGAAAATGCAGGCCCAGCTGCTCGACTCGATGGACCTCGAGCGCGAGCGCGGGATCACGATCAAGGCCCAGGCGGTGCGGGTCGAGTACACGGCCCGCAACGGCGAGGTTTTCCACCTGCACCTGATTGACACGCCCGGCCACGTCGACTTCTCCTACGAGGTCTCGCGCAGCCTCGCCGCCTGCGAGGGCGCCCTGCTGGTCGTCGATGCCGCCCAGGGCGTCGAGGCGCAGACGGTCGCCAACACCTACCTGGCGATCGAGAACGGGCTCGAGCTGATCCCGGTGATCAACAAGGTCGACCTGCCGGGCGCCGAGCCTGAGCGGGTCGCCCAGGAGATCGCCGACCTGCTCGGCGGCGACCCCGAGGAAGCGCTCTGGATCTCGGCCAAGACCGGGCAGGGCGTGCTGGAGGTGCTGGAGGCGATCGTCGAGCGGATCCCGCCGCCGCGGGGCGAGGCCGAGGCGCCGACCCGCGCCCTCATCTTCGACTCCGAGTTCGACCCCTATCGGGGCGTCATCGCCTACGTGCGGATGGTCGACGGCTCCTTCCGCAAGCGCGACCGGATCCTGGCGATGCAGAACGGCACCGAAGCCGACATCGACGACATCGGCTTCTTCCGCCCGGCGATGACCGGCGTCGAGGGCATGGACGCCGGCGACGTCGGCTACCTGATCACCGGGATCAAGGACGTGACCAAGCTGCGGGTCGGCGACACGCTTACCGCCCAGGCGAACCCCGCATCCGAGCCGCTGGAGGGCTACCGCGAGGTGCGGCCGATGGTCTTCTGCGGCCTCTTCCCGATCGACACCGACCGCTACGAAGACCTCCGCGACGCGCTCGAGAAGCTGTCGCTGAATGACGCCGCCCTCTCCTGGGAGCCGGAGACCTCCGAGGCGCTCGGCTTCGGCTTCCGCTGCGGCTTTCTCGGCCTCCTCCACATGGAGATCGTGCGTGAGCGACTGGAGCGCGAGTACGACCTCGATCTGCTGGCGACGACGCCGAACGTGCGCTACCTGGTCAACCTCACCAACGGCGAGACCAAGGAGGTGCACAGCCCGACCGACCTGCCCGACCCCGGCACGATCGAGACGATCGAAGAGCCCTACATCCGCGCCACGCTGATCTGCCCGAAAGAGCAGGTCGGAGCGGTGATGGAGCTCTGCCAGGCGCGCCGCGGCACCCACGTTGACATGCACTTCCTCAGCCCCGAGCGGGTGCAGATCCGCTACGACCTGCCGCTGGCTGAAATCGTCCTCGACTTCTTCGACCTGCTGAAGTCGAACACGCGCGGCTACGCCTCGCTCGACTACGAGCCGATCGGCAACCACGTCTCCGACCTGGTCAAGGTCGACATCCTCCTCGCGGGCGACAAGGTCGATGCGCTCTCGATCATCGTCTTCAAGGACTTCGCCTACGACCAGGGCAAGCGCCTGGTCGGCCGCCTGCGCAAGACGATCCCGCGCCAGCTCTTCGACGTCCCGGTGCAGGCGGCGGTCGGCTCCAACATCCTCGCCCGCGAGACCGTCAAGGCGCTGCGCAAGGACGTCACCGCGAAGCTCTACGGCGGCGACGTCACCCGCAAGAACAAGCTGCTGAAGAAGCAGAAAGCGGGCAAGAAACGGATGAAGGCGGTCGGCCGGGTGGAAGTGCCGCAGGAGGCCTTCCTCGCCGTGCTCGAGATCGACGAGTAATGCTCCTGGCCAGATGGCCAGTTAGAGTGCCCCACCGATCGCGGAGCGAAGCGAAGCGGAGGAGCGAATAAGTGGCACTCAAGACTGATGCGGTAGGCAAGGAATGGCCCGCCAGCACCTACCAGGTGGGGCGGGAGAAGATCAAGGAGTACGCGAACGCGCTGGGGATCGAGAACCCGGTGCACTTCGACGTCGAGGCGGCGCGCGCGGCCGGCTTCCGTGACGTGGTGGCGCCGCCGATGTTCGCGGTCGTCTACAGCAGCCCGGCCGTCGGCCCGGCGATGTTCGACCCCGAGGTGGGGATGAACTTCGCGGCGATGGTTCATGGCGCCCAGGAGTTCGAGTGGGACGAGCCCGCCTGCTCCGGCGACGAGATCACGACGACGGCGAAGTGCCTCTCGATCGAGGAGAAAGACGGTAAAGGCTTCTACGTGTTCGAGACGAACGCGGTCAACCAGGACGGCGCTCAGGTTGCGCGCGGCACCTGGACGCTGATCGTGAGGGGGGTTTGAGATGGCTGATCTGAACGTAGGCGACGCGATCCCGGAGCTGCGGGTCACCCCGGACAAGTATCTGCCGCACCGCTACGCCGGTGCCTCGGGCGACTTCAACCCGATCCACATCGACGAAGAGTTCGCGAAAATGGTGGGCCTGCCGCGGACGATCCTCCACGGCCTCTACGGGATGGGCCTGACCGCCAAAGCCAACGCGGTGCTGGCGGACGGCGACCCGCGGGCGTTGAAGCGGTTGAAGGTCCAGTTCCGCGGCATGGGCTTCCCCGAGCAGGAGATCGTCGTCTCCGGCACGGTCAAATCGGTCGAGGGCGATCGGGTCGTGGTTGACACCGTCGCCAAGCAGGGCGAGACCGAACTGATCAAGAACGCGGAGGCGGAACTTCGGTTGTAGGCCGGGGGGCCGGGGGTGGGGACCCCTCGTTCTGACAAGTCACAGCGCTAATTAGCGCTGTGACTTTGAGTATCCGCCAGCCCGAGGGGTCCCCACCCCCGGCTGCCAGCGTCGGCGGTCCTCCTAAACTCCAGGCATGCTGAGCCAGCGGCAAGAGTTGATTCTTCGGTTGGTGGTGGAGAGCTACCTGCGGACTGGGCGGCCGGTTCCTTCTAAGGAGGTGGCTGAACAGCCTGAGGTGGAGTGGGGGCCTTCGACTGTGCGCGCAGAGCTGGCGGCGCTCGAGGCTGCTGGGTATTTGACGCACCCGCACACCTCGGCGGGGCGGGTTCCTACGGACACGGGTTATCGGCTCTATGTCGATTCGATGCTCGCCTCGGGGACGATGCCGGCTGAGCCGAGCGTCGAGCTCGAGCTCTCGCGGCTGCGTCGCGAGGTTGACGTGGCGATGCGGGAGACGACTGTCGCGCTGGCTGAAGTCACTGACCTGGTGGCGATGGCGACGGCGCCGGAGCCGAGCCTGACGGCGACGATCCACCGGGTCGAGGTGCTGCAGCTGCAGCCGAACAAGGTTGTGGTGATTGGGATCGCCTCGACCGGCGACGTCACCCGCCGCGTCTTCGAGTTCGGCCGCCCGGTCGACCGCGGCCTGGTCGAGTGGGCCTCCAGCTACCTCAATGAGTCGCTCTCCGGGCTCGGCGTCGGCGCCCGGATGATCGAGACCAAGCTCGCCGATCCTGGCCTCAGCGGCACCGAGGCCGAGTTCGTCGCCACCCTCGGCACCACCTTCACCGACTTCGTCGGCGAGGGGGGTGGCGACCTCTACCTGGAGGGCACCTCGCGCCTGCTCTCCGACGCGCACCTGCCGGACCTGCCGCGCGCCGACGAGCTGATGACGGCGCTGGAGCGGCGGGCCGGGGTGCTGCAGATGCTGCGCTCCTCGCTCGACCGGCGCTCGGTCTTCTTCTGGATCGGGGCCGAGAATCCGCAGCCGGAGCTGCGCTCGGTCAGCGTGATTGGCGCCAACTACGGCCTCGCCCATCGCAACCTCGGCGCCGTCGGCGTCGTCGGCCCGTTGCGGATGGATTACGCAACCGCGATCGCCTCCGTCCGCCTCGCCGCGCGCGAGCTCTCCCGTTACTTCGAGACCGTCTACGGCAACTAACCAGGCATGCCCCGCGATTACTACGAGGTCCTCGGGGTCTCCCGGGACGCCGACGAGACCGAGATCAAGAAAGCCTTCCGCCGCCTGGCGCGGGAGCTGCACCCCGACGTCAACCAGGCAGCCGACGCCGAGGACCGCTTCAAAGAGGCCGCCGAGGCCTACGAGGTCCTCTCCGACGGCGAGCGCCGGCGTACCTACGACGCCCACGGGCATGAGGGTCTGCGCTCCGGCGGCTTTGACCCCGGCGCCGGCTTTGGCTCGATCGACGACATCTTCCAGGCCTTCTTCGGCGGTGGCGGCTTCGGCTTCGGCTTCGGCGGCGGCGGCGGCCGGCGGGCTGCGGCAGGAGGCGACGTCGCGATCGAGGTCGAGGTCGAGCTGGCCGAGGTGGCGACCGGCGCCCGCCGCGAGGTCACTTACGACGTCGTCGCCCCCTGCGAGCACTGCCACGGCAACGGAGCTGAGCCGGGAACCCCGATCTCCACCTGCGAGCGCTGCGGCGGCAGCGGTGAGCTGCGGGCGGTCACCCGGACGCCGTTCGGCCAGATGGTCCGCAGCACCGTCTGCGACGTCTGCGGCGGCGCGGGGAAAGTCCCGGAGACGCCGTGCGAGGTCTGCGGCGGCAGCGGCCGCACCCGGCAGAGCCGTACCAGCGCGATCGAGATCCCGGCCGGGATCGAAGAGGGGCAGCGGATGCGGATCGCCGGCGCCGGACATGCCGGTGAACCGGGGGCGCCGGCCGGCGACCTCTACGTCGAGGTCGCGGTAGCCGAGGACGAGCGCTTCGAGCGCGAGGGCATGGACCTGATCGGCACCGCTTCGATCCCGGCCACCGAGGCGATGCTGGGAACGACGGTGACGGTGCCGACGCTGGAGGGCGAGGAGGAGATCGAGGTCGATGCGGGCACGCAGCCCGGGCACCAGTACGTGCTGAAAGGTCTTGGCCTGCCTCGCCTCAACGGTCGCCGCCGCGGCAACCAGCGGGTGATCCTCGAGGTGGTTGTCCCGACCAACCTGAGCGACGAGCAGCGCGAGCTGGCCGAGCGCCTCGATGCGACCCTCGAGGAGGACAACTTGACGCCGCGCCATGGTGGCGGGCTCTTTGGCCGGGTCCGGCGCGCGTTCGGTTGAGGATGATTCGGTTGGGGACGTCGGGTTGATCCGCCTCGCCGTCCGCTGTGCCCCCGAGCAGGCGGACCTGGTCCTCGCCGAGCTGACCGTCCTCGCCCCGAACGGGGTCGAGGAGGAGCGCGGCCCCGGCTACGTCGAGTTCGCGATCTACGGCGGCGAGGGGGAGCTGCCGGAGCTGGGGGACCTCGACGCGGCAGTGGACGGCGGTCGGATCGAAGTCAGCTCGACCGAGATCCCCGACGACTGGGCCGACCGCTGGCGTGACTTCCACAAGCCGCTGCTGGTCGCCGACCGGCTCTGGCTGCGGCCGTCCTGGGAGCCGCCGCGCGAGGGAGCGGTCGACGTCGTGGTCGACCCCGGCCACGCTTTCGGCACCGGCGCCCATCCCACCACCCGGCTTTGCCTGGAATTCCTCTGCCAGCTGAAGCCGGAGGGCGAACTAGTCGACCTCGGCACCGGCTCCGGTGTCCTCGCGATCGCCGCCGCGAAGCTCGGCTGGGACCCGATCAGGGGCTACGACCATGAGTCGGCGGCCGTGGAGGCCGCGGCCGCAAACGCCGCCGTGAACGGGGTTGAGATCGCGCTGGAGCGGATGAACCTGCGCGAACGGCTGCCCGAGCTGGCGCCGACGGTCGTCGCCAACATGACTGCGCCGGTCCTCGCCGCGGTGGCTGCCCAGATCGCCGCGCCGCCATCGACCCTGGTCTGCTCGGGCCTGCTGCCGCCCGAGCTCGACCCGACCGCGACCCTGTTCGCCGAGCACGGGCTACGCGAGGCCGAGCGGCGGGTTGAGGGCGACTGGGCCGGAATGCTGCTCCGTCGGGCCTGAGGACTATGTTCCCGGCCATGCCAATCGCCTCGCTGGTCAGCGGCGACTACAAGTTCGCCCTTTTCTTGCATGTTCTCGCCGTTGTGCTCGCCTTCGGACCCACCTTTGGCTACGGGATCCTCTTCTCGGTGCTGCCCAATTACCCGCGGGCAACGCCGGCGCTGCTGGCCGGCATCCAGAAGATCGACCGCTACCTGGTCACCCCCGGCATGGTCGTCGTCCTGCTCGCCGGGATCTACCTGATCATCGCCAGCGACGATGCCTGGGACGGCAGCGAGGCGTTCATCACCGTCGGCTTCATCGCGATCATCGCCCTCTTCGGGCTTCAGCACGGATTCTTCCGCCCTCAAACTGCCAAGGCCAAAGAGCTGGCCGAACGCGACCTGAAAAGCGGGGACGCGCTCAGCCCCGAGTTCGAAGCGGTTTCGCAGCGGCTCGGCACCGTCGGTCCGATCGCGGGCCTGATCGTCGTTGTGGCGATCTTCTTCATGACGTATAAGCCGTTCCTGTGATCCAGACTTGACGGACCGCGGTTTTGCCGCCGAGCTCGAGCCGACGCAGCCGATCGGGGTATTCGACTCCGGCGTCGGCGGTCTCACCGTGCTCCACGAGTGCCTGGTCTCGCTGCCGCAGGAGGACTTCATCTACCTCGGCGACACGGCGATGTTTCCGTACGGAGACAAGGACCCCGACGAGCTGCGCGAGCGCATCCGCCGAATTGCCGGGCTGCTGCTCGACCGCGGCGCGAAGCTGCTGGTGATTGCCTGCAATACGGCTACCTCGATCGGGGAGGAGGTGACGCGAGAAGTCGCCGCCGAGCGCGGGGTGGAGGTGGTGCCGGTGGTCGAGCCGCAGGCCGAGATCGCGTCGGCGATCACCGCCAACGCCCGGGTGGGGGTGCTGGCGACGCCGAACACCGTTGAGAGCGGCTCCTATCGGCGCGCCCTCGAAGCCGCCGGGCGCGGTCTCGACGTGATCGAGGTGGCGGCGCCGGACCTCGCCTCCTTCATCCAGGATGGCGCCCTCTTCGACGAGGACACGATGACGATGGCTCGCTCCTACTGCGGGCCACTAAAGGCAGCCGGCGTTGACACTCTGATCCTCGGCTGCACGCACTATCCGCTGGTGGCGCCGATGCTGCAGCGCATCCTCGGCCGTGACGTCCGCCTCGTCAGCGGCGGCCACGCGGTCGCCGCCGCCGTGCAGCGGACGCTGGAGCGCTCTGATCTCGCCCGCGAGCCCGACGGTGAGGGCAGCTACGACTTTCTTTGCACCGGCGACTGCGAGGCCTTCCACGCGATCGGCACCCGCTTCCTGCAGATGCCGCTTGGCGAGGTCGAGCAGGTCGAGATCTAGCCGATTTCACAGTTTCGGTACGGAGCTGCGAGCAAATTTTTGCGATCTGCGCGCCATTTGTGCGCCCCGGCCCTTCACGCTCTCGCCATGCCCATTTTGACGTCGAGCCATACCGTATATACTCACCCTGTGGCCAAGGTGATGATCTCCATTCCCGACAAGCTCCTGGAGCGGCTGGACAGCCAGGCTCGTTCCAACCGCGAGACCCGCAGCGGATTTCTGCAACGGGTAGCCGAGCGGGAGCTGGAACGAGCCGATCGCCACGATCGCGATGAGATCGAGCGGCTACTGGATCAAATCCAGCCAATCGACTTCGGCGGCGTTAGCGCTGCCCAGCTCATTCGCGAAGACCGGGAATCCCACTGAGCGTGTTCCTCGTCGACGCCAGCGTCTGGGTCTCCCTGGCGGAGTCTGGGAGTCCCTACCGCGAGCCGGCCATGAGCCTGATTCGCGAGCACGGGACGAACCTAAACGCCCTTGACCTGACCTTGTACGAGGTCGCCAACGCGATCGGCGTCAAGCAGGGCAATGCTGATGAGGCAAGCCGGGTCAATCGGCTGCTGCTCCGATGTTGCCGCGACCGCGTCTTCGGCGTTGACGTCGAGCTCGTCGAGTCAGGGCTGCAGATCGCCGCCGAGTTCGGCCTCACCGCCTACGACGCGGCCTACGTAGCGGCCGCACGCCGCCACGGCCTCACTGTGGTCAGTGTCGATGTCCGCGATCTCGTATCCAAGGGGCTCGCAGTGACTCCCGACGCCGCCGATTACCCTTAAGACGATGACTGTTCTCGAGCAGGTTCAAGACGACGTCAAGACGGCGATGAAAGCGCGCGACCGCGAGCGTGCCGGGGCGCTGCGGATGATCGTCGACGTGCTGCAGCAGGACGCGAAGCTCGGCAAGGGCGACGAGGTCGCGGTCCTGCAGCGCGAGCGCAAGAAACGGGTTGAGGCGGCGGAGGCCTACGAGGGCGCCGGCCGCACCGAGCAGGCCGCTTCCGAGCGCTTCGAGGCCGAGCTGATCGAGGCCTACCTGCCTCAGCAGCTCTCCGACGAGGAGCTGGCGCAGCTGGTGCAGGCCGCGATTGAGGAGACCGGCGCCTCAGAGCAGCGGCAGATGGGACAGGTGATGTCGGCGCTGATGCCAAAGGTCGGCGGCCGAGCAGACGGCAAGCGTGTGAGTGCTGCGGTGCGAGAGAAGCTGGGTGCCTGAGCCTTGGCGCGCAGGCAGCTGACCCTCGACAACACGGTTGCGGCCGAGCTTGCCGGCTCCGAGGACGGCGTTCTCAAGGCGCTGCGGGGGAGGCTCGACGCCGAGCTGCACCTGCGCGGCAACGTCCTCACGCTGGAGGGCGAGCCCGACGATGTCGCCGCCGCGGCGACTGTGGTCGACGAGATGGTCGAGCTGATCGAGCAGGGGATCGAAGTCGCGCCGGGGACGATCGAAGCGGTGACCGGCGCCCTCGAGGCGGAAGAGAGCCCGGCCGAGATCCTCGAGGACGTCGTCTGGCGCCACCGCAACACCAAAGTCGCGCCGAAGACGCTGAACCAGAAGCGCTACGTCGACTCGATCCGCCGCCACACGATCACCTTCGGGATCGGCCCGGCCGGCACCGGCAAGACCTTCCTCGCTGTCGCGATGGCTGCGGCGGCGCTGACCGAACGCAAGGTGCAGCGGATCATCCTCACCCGGCCCGCGGTTGAGGCCGGCGAGCGGCTCGGCTTCCTCCCGGGCGACATCCAGGCCAAGGTCGACCCCTACCTGCGCCCGCTCTTCGACGCGCTCTTCGACATGCTCGACCCCGACCGTGTCAACGGCTACTTCGAGCGCAACGTGATCGAGGTGGCGCCGCTGGCCTTTATGAGGGGACGGACCTTGAACGACTCCTTTGTAATCCTCGACGAGGCCCAGAACACCAGCCCCGAGCAGATGAAGATGTTCCTCACCCGGCTCGGGTTCAACTCGCGGATGGTGGTCACCGGCGACGTCACCCAGATCGACCTGCCGACCGACCAGCGCTCGGGGTTGATCGCGGTCAGCGACATCCTCAGCGACGTCAAAGACATCTCCTTCGTCCGCTTCGGCGGCGAGGACGTCGTCCGCCACAAGCTGGTGCAGCGGATCGTCGCCGCCTACGACGCGCACGGCTCGCGCGAGCAGGCCGCGCGGGCCGAACACGGGCCGACCCCGCGTTCGTGAGCCTCGACCTGACCGACGTTCCCCCCGACCTCCGCGACGCCGTCGCCGCCGCGCTGGAGGCGGCCGGGGTCGGCGACGGGCACCTCGGGGTCGAGCTAGTCGGGGAGGAGCGGATCCGCGAGCTCAATCGGGAGCACCGGGCCAAGGATGCGCCCACTGATGTCCTCGCTTTCCCGATCGACGAACTCGACCCGGTTCCGGGGCCGCGGGAGCTTGGCGACGTCGCGATCTGCCCCGAGCACTGCTCGGACGTAACCGAGGCGGCGGTCCACGGCGTCCTCCACCTCTGCGGCTACGACCACGAGAGCGACGACGGCGAAATGCTGGCCCTGCAGGCGCGGGTGCTGGCGGAGATGCGATGAGCCGCGCCGGCTTTGTTGGGCTCGCCGGGCGGCCGAACGTCGGCAAGTCGACGCTCGTCAACGCGATCGTCGGCTCCCACGTGGTCATCGTTTCCAACCGGCCGCAGACCACGCGGCGGGCGATCCGCGGCGTCGCTACCGATCTAGAGGCCGAGGGCCAGCTGATCCTCGTTGACCTGCCCGGCGTGCAGCGGCCACGCGATGTGCTCACCGAGCGGATGCAGGGCCGGGTCGAGCGCGAGCTTGCCGACTCTGACGTCGTCCTCTTCGTGATCAACGGCGAGGAGGGCGTTGGTCCCGGCGACCGCTTCATCGTCCGGGCGCTGCTCGGCGCCGGGGCCGAGCTGCCGGTGATCTGCGCGGTCAACAAGGCTGACCGCCTGGGGCCGAACGAGTTGGTCCCGGTCCTCGCCGCCGCGGCGGAGCTGGAGGGGGTCGATGAGGTCTTCCCGATCAGCGCCAAGACCGGTGAGGGAGTAGGACCGCTGCTAGAGCGCCTTGGTGAGCTGGTGCCCGAGGGGCCCTACATGTACCCGCCGGAGGACCGCAGCGACCAATCGAGCGAGCTGCTGTTGGCCGAGCTGATCCGCGAGCAGGTGCTGAACCGGACCCGGCAGGAGATCCCGCACTCGGTTGAGGTCTCGGTCCTCGAGGTCGAGCAGCGCGAGGACGGCCTGATCACCGTGCAGGCCGAGGTCTGGGCCGAGACCGAGTCGCAGAAGCGGATCCTGATCGGCAAAAAGGGAACCAAGATCAACGAGATCGGCGTCGGCGCGCGGCGCTCGCTGGAAGCCGAGCTCGGCGCCAAGGTCTTCCTCGATCTCCAGGTCCGGGTCCGCAAGCACTGGCGTCGCGATGAGGACCTGCTCGACCGCCTCGGCATCGAGTAGCCGGTTTCCCGGCAGGCGCCGTCTACGATTCCCCGGATGTTCCCCGAAATCGAATTCGATCAGCAGGGCCTGGTGCCCTGCGTCGTCCAGGACTTCGCCAGCGGCGAGGTGCTGATGCTCGCTTATATGAGCGCCCGCTCGCTGGAGATGACTCTGGAGCAGGGCGACCTGCACTTCCACAGCCGCTCTCGCGACGAGCTCTGGAAAAAGGGCGAAACCTCGGGGAACTTCATGCACCTGCGCCAGCTCCGCTACGACTGCGACGGCGATGCCTTGGTGGCGCTGGTCGATCCGGCCGGCCCCGCCTGCCACACCGGCGAGCGCAGCTGCTTCTACCGCGAGGTGCTCGGCTCGGCTTCGCCGCGCAAGGACGCGCCGCCGGCCGAGGGCGAGCCGTACCCGGTCACCTTTGAAGCCCTGCCGGCGCTGGAGCGGACGATTCGCCACCGCGCCCTGCAGCGACCCGAGGGCAGCTACACCGTGACCCTGCTCGACGATCGCGAGCTGATCGGCGAGAAGGTCGAGGAGGAGGCCGAGGAGGTGGTCCGCGCCGCCCGCGAAGAGAGCGAGGAGCGGGTCGCCGAAGAGGCCGCCGACGTCCTCTACCACCTCAGCGTCCTGCTGGCCTCGCGCGGGGTCTCGCAGGCGAAGGTGATGGAGGTGCTGAATGCGCGTAGCGGCTGACTCGGAGATCCGACTGGAGCCCAGCCTGGAGGAAGCGCGCGAGCTCGCGCGCGAGGGCAACGTGGTGCCAGTGCGGGCGCGGCTGATCGACGACTGCGAGACGCCGGTCTCGGCCTTCCTCAAGCTGCGCGCCGACGAGCCGGAGGGCTCGCCCTGCTTTCTGCTCGAGTCCGCCGAGCAAGGACAGGTTGGCCGCTACTCGTTCGTCGGCTTACGCCCGCGGGCGCTGCTGCGCTGGAGCGAGGGGGCGCTATCGGAATGGAGCGGGGAGGAGATGAGCCCCGGAGCCGCCCCGACCCGGGTGGAGCCGGCGGCTGACCCCTATGCCGCCGTCGGCGAGCGTCTGCGCGAGTACCGCCCGGCGCCGGTCGAGGGACTGCCGCCGTTCGCCGGCGGCGCCGTCGGCTTCTTCGCCTACGACCTGGTCCGCACCGTCGAGCCGCTCGGAGAGCCAAATCCCGACCCGCTCGGGCTGCCGGACATGGCGCTGATGGTGACCGACGCGATGCTGGTCTTCGACCACCTCCGCCACGAGCTGACGATCCTCGCCTGTGCCTTTGTCGAGGAGGACGGCGACGTCGATGCCGCCTATGAGGCGGCGGCGGCGACAATCGCCGAGATGCGCGAGCGCCTGCGCGGCGCCGTGCCCCTGCCCGAGCAGCCGAAGATCGCCGAGCCGCCGCAGTTCGAGTCGAACATGGAGCGCGAGGAGTTCGAAGCGGCGGTGGTGCGGATCGTCGAGTACGTGCACGCCGGTGACGCCTTCCAGGTCGTCCCCTCGCAGCGCTTCTCGGCGCCAGCCCCGGTCGAGGCCTTCTCCGTCTACCGCGGCCTGCGGGCGGTCAACCCCTCGCCCTACATGTACTTCCTCGAGTTCGGCGACTTCCAGGTTGCCGGCGCCTCGCCCGAGCCGCTGGTCAAGGTGATCGGCGATCGGGTGGAGACGCGGCCAATCGCCGGCACCCGACCCCGCGGAGGCAGCGAGGACGAGGACCGCCGCCGAGCCGAAAGCCTGATCAACGACCCGAAGGAGCGGGCCGAGCACGTGATGCTGGTCGACCTCGGCCGCAACGACCTCGGCCGCGTCTGCGAGTACGGCAGCATCACGGTCGACGAGCTGATGGTCGTCGAGACCTACTCGCACGTCCTCCACATTGTTAGCCAGGTCTCCGGCAAGCTGAAAGAGGGGGTCAGCGCGCTGGACGTGCTGCGCTCCGCGCTCCCCGCCGGAACCCTGTCGGGAGCGCCGAAGGTGCGGGCGATGCAGATCATCGACGAGCTCGAGAAGGTGAAGCGCGGCGGTTACGGCGGCGCCGTCGGCTATCTCTCCTGGGACGGGGACCTCGACACCGCGATCCACATCCGCACCGCGGTGATCAAGGACGGGCAGATCCACGTGCAGGCGGGGGGCGGGACCGTTGCCGACGCCAAGCCCGAGTACGAGTGGAACGAGTCGGTCAACAAGGCGCGGGCGGTCTTCCGGGCGGTCGAGGTCGCCTGCGGGCAACCGGATTGGGAGTGAGCTGACGTGAGAGTGCTCGTGATCGACAACTACGACTCCTTCACCTACAACCTCGTTCAGTATCTGGGCGAGCTTGGGGCGGAGGTGGAAGTCGTCCGCAACGACAAGGCGACGGTCGAGGAACTGCTGGCGCGGCAGCCGGACCGGTTGGTCGTCTCGCCCGGCCCTTGCACCCCGGCCGAGGCCGGCATCTCCGGCGCGGCGATCAAGGCGTTCGGCGAAGCCGGCACGCCGGTGCTCGGCGTCTGCCTCGGCCATCAGGCGATGGTCGAGGCTTTCGGCGGCCGGGTCGTTCAAGGGGAGCCGATCCACGGCAAGGAGGGCGAAGTCGAGCACGACGGCAAGACGATCTACGCCGGCCTGCCAAGCCCGATGGTCGCCGGCCGCTATCACTCGCTGATCGCCGACGCGGACCTGCCCGAGGAGCTCGAGCTGAGCGCGAAGCTCGGCGACGTGGTGATGGGCGCGCGCCACCGCGAGCTGCCGATCGAGGGCGTCCAGTTCCACCCCGAGTCGGTGCTCACCCCGCAGGGGAAGCACCTGCTGGCGAACTTCATCGACGATGAACGGGGCGGTTCGGATGCCTAACGACATCGTCAGCCGCGCGATCGACGCCGTCTGCGCTGGCGACCACCTCACCGCCGACCACGCCTCCGCTGTCCTCAGCGAGATCATGGAGGGGCGGGCCGATCCGATTCAGACCGGCGCCTTCCTGATCGCGCTGCGGGCGAAGGGCGAGACGGTGCCGGAGCTGGTCGGCCTGGCGCGGACGATGCGCGGCCTTGCGGCACCGGTGGCGACGAAGCGCCACGACCTCGTCGACACCTGCGGCACTGGCGGCGGTCCTTCCACCTTCAACATCTCGACGACCGCCGCCTTCGTCGCCGCCGGCGCCGGCTGCGCGATCGCCAAGCACGGCAACCGTTCCAACACCAGCAAGTGCGGCTCCGCCGACCTGCTGGAGGCGCTTGGCGTCAACGTCGAAATCGAGCCCGACCAGGTCGGTCGCTGCATCGACGAGATCGGCTTTGGGTTCATGTTTGCTCCCAAACATCACGCGGCGATGGCACATGTGGTCCCCGCCCGCAAAGCGCTCGGGGTGCGGACGATCTTCAACTTCCTCGGGCCGCTGACCAACCCTGCGGGAGCCAACCGGCAATTGCTCGGCGTCGCCGACCGCCACTACCAGGAGACGATCGCCGAGGCCCTGGTCACCCTGGGCAGCGTCCGCGCGCTCGTCGTCTCCGCCGAGGATGGCCTCGACGAGCTCTCGCTCTCCTCGCGATCCCGGGTGATCGAGGTCGCCGACGGCCGCACCGCCGAGTGGTTCGTTGAGCCGGGCCAGTTCGGCCTCGCTCCCGTCGATCTCGCCAGCGTCGCCGGCGGCACCCCGGAGGAGAATGCTGCCGTCAGTCGCGCAGTGTTGGCCGGAGAGCCCGGTCCGGCCCGCGACCTGGTCCTGCTCAACGCTGCAGCGGCGATCTACGTTGGCGGTCTTGCTTCCGACCTGGAGCAGGGGATCGCCAAGGCTACGGAAGCGATCGACTCCGGCGCGGCAGCCGACGTGCTGGAGCGGCTGAAAGCAGCAACGGCGACCTCCGCCGTCTAGGCTTTCCGGGTTCAAGTGGGAATGATGGACCAGCTAATCGCGGGGGCCCGGGAAGGGGTCGAGGCGCGTCGCGCCGATCTCTCTCAGGCCGATCTGGAAGCGCGGCTCTCGGCCCGCCGGGACGACCGACCCTTCAACGAGGCGCTGACGCGCCCCGGGCTGTCCCTGATCGCCGAGTTCAAGCGGCGCTCGCCCAGCGCCGGCGCTCTGGCGCCGGAGTCGATCGATCTTGCCGCCCAGGTCGCCGCTTACGAGCGCGGAGGCGCCGCCGCCCTCTCCGTCCTCACGGATGAGCGCCACTTCGGCGGCTCGCTGGCCGACCTGCGCGCCGCCCGCGCCGCCTGCGACCTGCCGATCATCCGCAAGGACTTCATCGTCGACCCCTACCAGCTCTACGAGGCGGCGGTGAACGGCGCCGATGCGGTCCTGCTGATCGTCGCCGCCCTCGGCGATCGCGACCTGCGGGAGCTTTACCAGGAGGCGCGTGCGATCGACCTCGACTGCCTCGTCGAGGTGCACGATGCCGAGGAGCTGGAGCGGGCGCTGGAGGCCGGCGCCGAGGTAATCGGGATCAACAACCGCAACCTCGACGACATGAGCGTCGACATCGGCACCACCTACGAGCTGATGCCAGACGTCCCAGCCGGCAAGACCGTGGTCGCCGAGAGCGGCATCTCCGGCCGCGAGGAGCTGTTCGAGCTCGACCGGGTGGGGGTCGACGCGGTACTGATCGGCGGCGCCTTGATGACCGCCTCCGACCCGGAGGCGAAGGCGCGAGAGCTGACCGGCAGCGACGAAAGCACCCGCGAACACCTCGTCTAAGCAGACCAACCGACTCGGTCTGCCATCTTTAGAAAACTTTTGAAGAGCATTTAGGGAGCGGTCACGGCTTCCGGTCATCCTCGTCTCATGCCTCAGCAACCTTCGAAACTCCGCAGCCCGTTCTTCTCCGCCCTCCTTGGCGGCCTCGTCGTTGCCGTCGTCGGACTGATCGCGATCGCCGCAGGCGTGGTCGACTCCGGCGGCGGCACGACGACGACCGTTGCCACCCCGCTCACCGCTCCCGTCGATGCCAAGTCCGAAGACGGCAATGCCAACGTCGTCAACCAGATCTACAAGGCCGACGGCGAGGGGGTCGTCTTCATCGAATCCCAGCTCGAAGCGACGGAAAGCGAATTCTTCAACCCCTTCGGCGAACCCGAATCCGAAGGCGGCGGTACCGCGACCGGCTCCGGCTTCGTGATTGACGACGAAGGCCACATCCTCACCAACAACCACGTGATCGAAGGCGCCGAAAAGGTCACGGTCAAACTCGGCAAGTCCGAAAAGACCCACCCGGCTGAAGTCGTCGGCACCGATCCCGGTACCGACATCGCCCTCCTGAAGGTGGACGCGCCGGCAAAGGAACTGCACCCGCTGACGCTGGGCCACTCCTCCGAAGCCGAAGTCGGCGACCCGGTGGTCGCGATCGGCAACCCGTTCGGCCTCGACCGCACCGTCACCAGCGGCATCGTCTCCGCCCTGCAGCGACAGATCCAGGCGCCGAACGGCTTCTCGATCAACCACGTGATCCAGACCGATGCCGCGATCAACCCCGGCAACTCCGGCGGCCCGCTGATCGACGCCGAAGGCCAGGTGATCGGGATCAACTCCCAGATCGCCACCGGCGGCGGCGGCAACGGCAACGTTGGCATCGGCTTCGCGATCCCGATCGACACGATCCGCGCTGAGATCGAGCAGCTGAAGACGAAGGGCGAAGTCGAACACGCCTTCCTCGGCATCAGCGGCGGCACGATCACCCCCGAACTGGCGAAAGCGCTCAACCTGCCGGTCAAGGAAGGGGTTCTCGTGCAGCAGGTCGTCAAGGACGGCCCGGCTGACAAGGCCGGCCTGGAAGCCGGTAGCACCAGCGCCACGATCAATGGCGAAGAAGTGCGGCTCGGCGGCGACATCATCATCGAAGCGAACGGCGAGAAGGTGAAGAGCATGGAAGAGCTGGTCGAACAGATCCAGGACTCCAAGCCGGGCGACAAGCTCGAACTGACCTACCTCCGCGACGGCGACGAAAAGACCGCCGACGTCACCCTCGGGACGCAACCCGACAGCAGCGAATAGCTCCTGATTTCCGGCGGGCCTGGCCTAAGGGTCAGGCCCGTCTTCCCGTACGCTGGTGGAGATGCGGGTCAAGTTCTGCGGGATCACCAATTTGGACGATGCGGCCGAGGCCGTGCGGCTCGGTGCTTGGGCAGTGGGATTGATCCATTTCCACGGCAGCCCGAGAGACGTGGATCGAGCTGTCGCAGCCGAGATTGCCGCTGCCTTTCGACGCAAGTGCGAGGTGGTGGGGGTGTTCGTGAACCCGACGCTGGAGGAGGTTGCGCGGGCGGTCGAGGACGAGGGGTTGACGATGGTGCAGCTGAATGGGGCCGAGGGGGCTTCTTTTTGCTCTGAGGTGAAGCGGCGGACCGGGGTGAAAGTTGCCAAGGCGGTTCACGTCGCCAGCGCCGCCGACATCCATGCCGCCGAGGCCTTTCGGACCGACTTTCATCTCTTCGATCGGCGTGCCAAGGGCGAATGGGGTGGGACCGGTCAGAGCTTCGATTGGGAGCTGCTCCGGGGACACCGTTCGGAAGTGCCGGCGATCCTCGCCGGCGGGCTGCGGCCCGACAACGTTGCCGCAGCGATCGAGATCGCCCACCCGTACGCGGTCGACGTCGCCAGCGGCGTCGAGCTGGAGCCCGGTCGCAAGGACCATGCGGCGATGGCGGCTTTCTTCGAGGCGGCGAACCCGGTCGGCGCCGAGGCATGAGCGCGATCGAGCAGAGGTTCGGCCCCTACGGGGGGCGCTACGTGCCGGAGACGCTGATCCCGGCGCTGGACGAGCTCACCGCGGCCTGGACCGAGGCGCGCGCGGACGAGGAGTTCATGGCCCGGCTGGAGCAACTCCGCCGCGACTTCATCGGCCGCCCGACGCCGCTCTACCTGGCCGAGCGCCTCTCGGACCGGGTCGGCTCGCGGGTCTACCTGAAGCGCGAGGACCTCGCCCACACCGGCTCGCACAAGATCAACAACGCGATCGGCCAGTCGCTGCTGGCGGCGCGGATGGGCAAGCCGCGGGTGATCGCCGAGACCGGCGCCGGCCAGCACGGGGTCGCGACCGCCACTGCCTGCGCCCTGCTGGGGCTTGAATGCGTCGTCTATATGGGCACCGAGGACATCCGCCGCCAGGCGCCGAATGTCGAGCGGATGCGGCTGCTGGGAGCGGAGGTAGCGCCGGTCGAGGCCGGGGCCCGGACCCTGAAGGAGGCGGTCAGCGCGGCGATCCGCGACTGGGTCGCCAACGTCGCCACCACCCACTACGTGATCGGGTCGGCCGTCGGTCCGGCGCCCTACCCGGCGCTGGTGCGGGACCTGCAACGGGTGATCGGCGAAGAGGCGCGCGGGCAGGCGCTGGCGGCTGAGGGCGGGCTCCCAGCGCGGGTGATCGCCTGCGTCGGTGGTGGCTCCAACGCGATCGGGATCTTCACGCCCTTCGTCGAGGACGCCGAGGTGGCGCTGGTCGGGGTCGAGGCGGCGGGGGAGGGCCTCGAGAGCCAGCGCCACGGCGCCTCGCTGCAGGCGGGAACGACCGGCGTCCTTCATGGCTCCCTCTCCTCGATTATCGCTGACGAGGAGGGGCAGATCCTCGAGGCTCACTCGATCTCCGCCGGGCTCGATTATCCCGGCGTCGGCCCCGAGCACGCCTACCTACGCGACAGCGGCCGTGCCACTTACGTCGGCGTCACCGACGAGGAGGCTTTGGGTGCCTTTCAGGAGCTCTCGCGCCTGGAGGGGATCATCCCGGCACTCGAGTCTTCGCACGCGATCGCCTGGCTGCTGGGGAACCCGGGCGATGATGGCTTTGACGTCCTCTGCCTCTCCGGCCGCGGCGACAAGGACATGGCGGAGGCGACGGCGCGGCTGAAACCACCGACCGACGTCCTGCCATGAGCGGAGAGGAGCGGATCGCAGCGGCCTTTCAGGCGGCCGCGGACGAGGGCAGGGCGGCGCTGATGCCGTACATGATGGCTGGCTACCCCAACCGCGAGACCGGGCTGGCGGTCGCCGAGGCCTACGCCGACGCCGGCGCCGATCTGGTCGAGCTCGGGATCCCCTTCTCCGACCCGCTCGCCGACGGGCCGGCGATCCATGCCGCCGCCACCGAGGCGCTGGAGGCGGGGGCGACGCTGGCGACCGCGCTCGAGGTCTGCCGGGCGATCGCCGACCGGGTCCCCGTCGTCTTCATGGCCTACACCAACATGGTCCTCGCCCACGGCGGCGCCGGTGAGTTTGCCGGCATGGCCCGCGCCGCGGGAGCGGCCGGGGCGATCGTCCCTGACCTGCCCCTGGACGAGGCGGGGGAGGTTCGGGAGGCGTTCGCAGCCGAGGGGCTGGCGCTGGTGCCGCTGCTGGCGCCGACGACGCCGGCCGAGCGACGCCGGCAGATCTGCGAGGCCGCTCACGGCTTCGTCTACGTCGTCTCCACGGTGGGGACGACTGGCGAGCGGGCGGAGGTGCCGCCGGCGCTGGCGGAGTTGGTCGAGGCGACGAAGGCGGAGGCGAAGACGCCGGTCGCGGTCGGCTTCGGAATCGGCAACCCCGCTCAGGCGGCGGTTGTGGGCCGGATCGCCGATGGGGTGATCATCGGCAGCCGCCTCGTCCGTGCCGCCGGTGAGGGCGGCTCACCCGAGGGGGCGGCAGACGCCGTCGCTTCCTTTCTGGGCGAGACGCGGGAAGCGCTGGCGGCTGCTCGTTCCACCGGCACGATCCAATAGGATGCCCCGCGATATGAGCATGGTCGTAACCCTCTTTCTCGCGATCACCGCCATGGTGATCGGCTACGCCGCCTTCGGCCAGGGCGGCGGTGTCGCTGGCCTGATCTTCTTCGGCGTGCTGCTGATCGGCGCCGTGGTCCGAATCGCCGCGCCGCCCACCAGGTCCTAGCGCCGCCCTACAGGCTGCATCCTTTGATCCCGTAGGCCTCGGCGGCTTGGTCTGCCGACGTGAACGGATTGCTCTTGTTCGCCTTGGTGGGATCGGCTTCCACGGCCTTCAGCGCCGTTTCGAATTCGCCCATCATCTTTTCGATCTTGGCCTCGTCCGCTTTCGGTGCGCCCAGCTGACTCAGTTGGTCGACGGTCTTGCTGTACGCAGGGAGGACGGCTTCTTCGATCAATTTTGCGGTTTCCTGTGCCGAGGGGGCGCCCTGAGCCTGTTCGGCTTGTTCTTTCAGCGCAACCGACACAGCTTCGTCCTTCTTTTTCAGGCCCTGCTGGCAAATTGCGCCGGCCTGCTTGACGAACTCCGCCTTACTCAGAGGCGCGGCGGCTTCGTCGGTCGCCGAGGCGCCGGAACTGCTGTCGCTGCCACAACCGGCCAGAATCGCCGCCGAGATAAGCACGCCGAGCACCGCCAGAACTGCAACCCCTCTCCCTTTCACCGCTGACCCCCCTCGATTCGTGAACATGGAAGAGAGTAATCAAAAAGTCCGGCTCAATAACAGCTCGCGTATGCAACCTGTCACCCCAAGGCCGACGGCCGGAGGATCCGGCGCTAGGCGCGGGTGGCGATTACGCGCAGGTATTCGGGTTCAATCACCAGGCCGCGCTCGCCGGCGGTATTTGCCTCCGCCAGCATCTGGCGCAAGTCCTCAGTCAACGCCGCCTCCCCCTCGGGTCCGACTTTCTCGTAGGCGCTCTTGATCGGGCCGAAGTAGGTGCGGAAGACGTCGATGTAGTGGTCGGCGGAGTAGAACGGCTGACGTGACTTCACCCGCTCGCAGCGGAGATCGGAGATGCCGTCGCCGAAGAGCTGCCTGACGTGATCCTCGGTGCCCCAGAGGACGGGTGGCATGACGCCGGGAGGGGGTCCGCCGGTGTGCTTCATCACGGTCAAGAAAAGGCGCTCGAGACCGCCGTCCGGGCACCAGTTGGCCATCCCGATCCGACCGCCCGGCTTCGTCACTCGCAGTAGCTCGTTGGCAGTTCGCTGCTGGTCGGGGGCGAACATCGCCCCGAAGATCGACATCGTCACGTCGAACTCCGCCTCGCCGAAGGGGAGCTCCTGAGCGTCGCCCTCGACGAACTCGATCTCCAGCCGCTCGGCGGCTGCCCGCTCGCGGGCGCGCTCGAGCAGCTCCGGGACGAAATCGAGGCCCGTCGTGTTGCCCCAGGCGCGGCGGGCGGCGCAGATCGCGGCGTTGCCGCTGCCACAAGCGACGTCGAGGACCTTTTCCCCCGGGAATATCTCCAGCGCCTCGGCCAACCCGTCGGCATCGTGGAGGACGATGCTGGCGATCACGGCGAAGTCGCCTTTGGACCAGGTCTGCTGCTGGGCTTGCGTTGCTGCTTGGAAGTCGGGCGTCTCGTTCATGGCCGCCACCCTCTCACGTGAAGAAGCGCTTGGCTATCTCCAGCATCCCGAGGTCGACCTGCTTGACCTTGACCGCCTCCTCCAGCGGCACCGAGGTCATCTGCGTGCCGTGGATCGCGGTCATCCGGCCGAATTCGCCGGCTTTGGCCATCTCGTAGGCGTGGGCGCCGTACATCGTCGCGAGCACGCGGTCGGTCGAGGTCGGGGTGCCGCCGCGCTGCACGTGGCCGAGGACGGTGACCCGGGTCTCGTAGCCGGTCAGACGCTCGAGCTCATGCGCCAGCGCGGCGCCGATGCCGCCGAGGCGCGGGTAGCCATATTCGTCGGAGTCCTTGATCGGCTGAATCAGACGTTCCTCACCGCTGGCGAAGGCCAGCTTCGCGCCCTCGGCGACGACGATGATCGAGAAGTCCTTGCCGCGCTCGTGGCGGCGGGTGACGTCGTGGCAGATCTCCTCCACGGTCGTCGTTTGCTCGGGGATGACGATGCAGTCGGCGCCGCCGGCGATCCCCGCGTAGGCGGCGATCCAGCCGGTGTTGCGACCCATCACCTCGACCACCATGATCCGGTTGTGTGACTGGGCGGTGGTGTGGAGGCGGTCGATCGCGTCGGTCGCCACCTGCACCGCGGTGTCGAAGCCGAAGGTGAAGTCGGTGCCGCCGACATCGTTGTCGATCGTCTTCGGGACCCGACCAGCGGCAGCCCGCGCTCGGCGTGGAGCTGGCGGGTGATCTCCATCGTGTGCTCGCCACCGATCGCGATCACCGCGTCGAAGCGCTGCTTCTCAAAGGCCGTGGCGACCTCGTCGACGGCGTTTTCCCGGATCGGCTCGTAGCTCGAGGTACCGAGGATCGTCCCGCCCTGGTGCAGGATCCCGGTCACCTGGGACATGCCCAGTGGCATGTAGTCGTTCTCGGCGAGACCGCGGTAGCCGCGGCAGATGCCAACGGCTTCGTCGCCCTGTAGCATCGCCGAGCGGGCGATCGCGCGGATCACCGCGTTCAGCCCCGGGCAGTCGCCCCCTGCAGTCAACATTCCGATGCGCATCCCGTCCGAGTTTAGGATCGCTTCCCGTGCGCCGCCTCCCAGCTCTCCTTCTCGGCCTCTGCACGCTGCTGATCGCGGCGGGCTGCGGCGAAGACGGCGCCGCCAGCGGGGCGACTGTCACCGTCTATATGGCGGCGCCTCTTTGCGGTCAGGCGAGCGGGGGACCGGCGGGAGACCTAAAGGTTCGTCTCATTTGCCTGGCGCCGGTGGAAAGGCAGGGAAGGGCCGACCTCGCTGCGGCCGGCGCCGGGGCGCGGCGGGCGACCGAGGACTCGAGCGCGGTCGCCTACGTCGAAGCTCCGGGCCCCGCCGCCGAGTTCAGCCGCTCGATCGTCGAAGCCGCGAACATCGCCTGGATCGAAATGGGCTCCGGCTCGCAGGCTATGAAGAGAATCTTCAGCGCCCTGGAAGGAGACAGCTCGTCTCCGCGTCAGGCGGTTCTAGACGAGGTCGGCTAATGCCTCGTCCAGGCGCGGTTGCTTGAAGCTGTAGCCGAGCTCCTGGGTGCGCTTAGGGAGGACGCGCTGGCCGCCGCGGAGGACGTGGCCGAACTCGCGGCCGAATTTGAGGTCGAGGACAAAGCCCGGCACCGGCGCGATCGCCGGGCGGTTGACCGCCCGGCCGAGCGCCTTCGAGAACTCCTTGTTCGTCACCGGCTCGGGCGCGGTGGCGTTGACCGTGCCGCTCACCTGCTCGTTGTCGAGCGCCCAGAGCAGGATCCCGACCTCGTCGTCGAGGTGGATCCAAGAGAAGTACATCTTGCCGCCGGCCAGCGGGCCGCCGACGCCGAGCTTGAACGGCGTCAGCATTTCCTTCAGCAGCCCGCCCTTCGCGGTCAGGACCAGGCCGGTGCGAACGACGACCACTCGCACACCCGCCCCGTCGAGCTCGTGCGCGGCCTGCTCCCAGGCCTGCGGCACCTCGGAGATGAAGCCGCTGCCGGGGGCCGAGCTCTCGTCGAGCTCCTCGTCGCCGCGATCGCCGTAGTAGCCGATCGCCGACTGGCTGACCAGCACCTGTGGCCGCCGCGCATCCTCCAGCGCCTCGATCCCCTGCACGAGGTTGTGGGTCGCCTGGCGACGGCTCTCCATGATCCGCTGCTTGGACTCCTCGGTCCAGCGCTGGTCCACCTGCTCGCCAACCAGGTTGACGACGCCGTCGACGCCCTCGAAGGCGGCGGGGTCGGGTCGTTCCAGGGTCGGCTCCCACTTATGCCAGGTGACGCGGGGATTCGAAGAGCGGGCGCGGCCGGGATCGCGGGTGAGGCCGACGACGTCGTCGCCGCGGGCGAAGAGAGCGTCACACAGAGCCGTGCCGATCGTGCCGCTGGCTCCGGTGACGAGAACCCGCACCGGCTAGGCCCCGTCCACCGCTGCGAAGGTCCCGGTCTCCTCGTTCAGCCGGGCGATCCCGTCCCGTTTTGCCTCCTCGACCACCGCTTCAGCGACTTTCGGCGCCACTTCGCGGTTGAAGACGCTGGGGATGATGTAGTCCTCGGCGAGGTCGGACTCGGAGACCGCCATCGCGATTCCTTTGGCGGCGGCGAGCTTCATCTCCTCGGTGATGCTGGGGGCGCTAGCATCGAGAGCGCCGCGGAAGATGCCGGGGAAGGCGAGGACGTTGTTGATCTGGTTCGGGAAGTCGGAGCGCCCGGTGGCCATGATCCGTACGTAGGGCGCGGCCTCCTCGGGCATCACCTCGGGCGTCGGGTTGGCCATCGCGAAGACGATCGCGTCATCGTTCATCTTGCCGAGGGACTCGGGCTGGATGATCCCGGGGCCGGAGAGGCCGACGAAGATGTCCATGCCCTCGATTACGTCATCGGGTTGGCCCTGGATCACGTCCGGATTCGTCGTCTCCGCGTACCAGCGCTTGGCCTCGTTCATCTCGCCGGATTCGTAGTCCTCGCGCTTGGTCGAGACCGCACCCTTGCGGTCGCAGCCGACGATCTGGGTGATCCCCGAGGCGAGCATCATCTTGGTCACGGCTACCCCGGCGGCACCGAGGCCTACCACTAGGACCCGCAGCTGCTCGATCGGTTTGCCGGTGATCTTCAGGGCATTGAAGAGCGCCGCCATCGTCACCACCGCGGTCCCGTGCTGGTCGTCGTGGAAGACGGGGATGTCGATGCTCTCCTTGAGCCGATCCTCGATCTCGAAGCAGCGCGGGGCGGAGATGTCCTCGAGATTGATGCCGCCAAAGGTCGGTGCCATCAACTCGACCGCGCGGACGATCTCGTCGGCGTCCTGGGTGTCGAGGCAGATCGGGAAGGCGTCGACGCCGGCGAACTCTTTGAACAGCATGCACTTGCCCTCCATCACCGGCATCGCCGCCTCGGGGCCGATGTTGCCGAGGCCGAGGACTGCGCTGCCGTCGGAGACGACCGCAACCGTGTTCTTCTTGATCGTGTACTCGAAGGCTTTGCGGCGGTCGGCGTGGATGTCCATGCAGACGCGGGCGACGCCGGGCGTGTAGGCCATCGAGAGGTCGTCACGCGTTTTCACCGGGTACTTGTTGCGCATGTCGATCTTGCCGCCGCGGTGCATCTGCATCGTGCGGTCGACGTAGTCGAGGACCCTGGCGCCACGCGTCGATCCGATCGCCCGCAGGATCTTCTCCCAGTGGTCGCGGTCGGCAGCGTCGATCGTGAACTCGCGCACCCGTTTGCCCTCCGGCCCAGCTCCCGGCACCAGATCGACCCCCTGCAGCTGCCCGCCCGCCTCGGCGATCGCCGCCGTCAACCGCCCCAACGGCTCCTGGCGGGCATCGAGCTCGACGCGAATCGTGACGCTGTATTGGGCGCTGACAGCCATGAGCGGCTATCGAATCAGATCGGCGGCGTTGGCTCTGTGTGCCTGGCTGTTCCATAGGATCGCCGAGTAATGAGACGGGCTTCGATTTTTTGCGCGTTGATGGCGGCCTTCGCCGTGACGGCGCCGGCTCTCGCCGCCGAACAGGCGGTGCCGGGGTCCGATTCGTCCAACCCGATTCCCTCGCCCGGCGCCTTCTACGTGCGCAGCTCGAATGGATATTTGGTCTCCGTTTTCGCCAGGGCGGAAAAGACGGGGCGAGCCCGTGTGCTGGTTTCCGCGGTTGGGCGAACTGGTCGCGTCTCCGTCGAGGCGCCGGCTGACCTAAGCGGCGAAGGGATCGCGGCCGACCTCGGCCGGTACGGCCAGATCGACATGGACTGGGTGTCGAGCGGGCAGGCGGAAAAGGGAAGGACGCGATGTCGCAGTGTTCGCTCGATTCCGATCTGGTTCGCCGGTGGGGCCTACGTAGGAAAGTTCGACTTCCACGGAGAGGAAGACTTCACTGCAGTCCAGGCCGAAAGCGTCGACGGGCGCCAAGGGTGGTGGCGCTACGAGGGCTGTGGGTACACCGTGAGCGAAGGCTATCCCGGCCCCGGCGTCCTGCTGGAAGCAGAGCGATCGATCGACGGTGGGCCGCGAGGTTCCTACCGCTACTTCTCGACCGTCCAGAACAGTCCACAGGGCGAAGTGAGCTACGCCGCTGGCGTCGGCGAGATCCGAGGCGGCATACGTGTTTACAGGAGTGCGTACGTGACTGCCGGCGCTGGGACCCTGCGCGCGCACGAGAGGCTCGACCGGGCTGAATTGCGGCCACCCGCACCTTTCAGTGGCAGGGGCGTATTTGACCGCATCGCTCGCCGCGGACCGGGAACGTGGCGAGGCGACCTCCGCGTCGACTTCCCGGGGCGGCCCGGCGTGTCGCTCGCGGGTCGAAGATGGACGGGGACGCTCGTGCACGGCTTCCGCGAAATCCACCCGTTGCGTTACGCGCCCAGTGCCCGCGGGTTCATTCCAGAGAGTGGGGTTATCCGATGAGGCGGCACTGGAAGGTGCTGATGCTCGTGGTGATCCTCGGCCTTGTAGCTCAGCCGGCCGGCGCGATGGCGGAAGGCGAAGAGGAGACGGGGGCCTTCGGAGCCTTCCGGCTGAAGGGCTCCAACGGCTACTCGGTCCTCGTGATGGCCTTTTCCCGCCCTCATTACGAGCACGGCGAGGTGCTCGTATGGGCGGCGAAAAGAGACGAGGCAGTCATATATCTCGTGCCGGCAAGGGTGACGGCGACGACGATCGACGGCAACCTGGGGGCGGTAGGGAGGATTTCGGTGGCTTTCGAGGCCAACGGCGCACCCGAACAGGTCCGCACGAGCTGTGACCACGGAGGGAAGTTCTCGTTCCAGCCCGGGAGCTGGGACGGCACGATCGCGCTCGCCGGAGAGGAAGGTTTCACCCGCGTGCGGGAGGCGCGCGCCAAGGCGATCGTCAACCCCTTCATCGACATCGCCTGCGGGGACGGCGTCGGGATCAGCGAAGGCTCCGGCCCCGGTGTTCGCGGTGCACGACTGGTTGCTCGCTCGGCGAACAGCAGGCACGCCCTCTTCCTCCAGGTGAACAAGAACCACCGAGGTGCGCCCGTGCGCGTTGAAAGTTCACTGGAAGAACGGCGCGGCAGGTTGCTTGTCGATCGCGAAGTAGTGCATCGCTACCCCGCTCGCTCGTTCAGCTTCGATCCCCTGTTGCGTATCGCCACCTTCGACCCACCGGGGCCCTTCTCCGGCACTGCCACCTTCCACCGAAACGCCAACCCGGCGAACTGCTGGACCGGCAACCTCTCCGTCGACTTCCCCGGCCGCGCTGATGTTCCGCTTGTCGGTAGCCGCTTCCATGCAGCCCTCGTGCACGCGACTCGAAGCGAAGAAGAGGCTCGCTCCAAAGGGGGCGAGATCACGGGCGTGTCGCCTTACTCTCGGTATGCGAGAGGAAAGCGACACGCCTGATGCACGGCTCGCTCAGATTGCGGGACGGCAGCATGGAGTCGTGACGGCACAAGAACTTCGACTCGTCGGGATCGACAAGAGCGCTGTCACTCGGAGGGTGCAAGGAGGACGCTTGCACCGCCTTCACCGTGGCGTCTACGCGGTAGGTCACCACGCTCCGAGCTGGCACGCACGCTGGATGGCAGCGGTACTCGCCTGCGGTAACGGAGCGGTTTTGAGCCACCACTCGGCTGCGGCGCTCTGGGAGCTACTGAAACCGATCGACGGAGCCATCCACGTTTCGGTTCCCACCATCTCAGGCCTCAAGAAGCGCTCCGGCATCCAGCTCCACCGCAGCCGCACCCTCTCCACCTCCCGCGAGCCGTCTTCCTCGCCCTCCTACCTAGACCAAGAAGGAGGGCGAGGGAGACGGCTCCTCACCACCTACCGCCACGCAATCCCCGTCACCACGATTCCGCGCACCATCGAAGACATCCGGACCTCACGTCTCCTCCCGCCGCACCTCCTCCGCCGCGCCATCCACCAAGCGGAGCACAAAGGCCACCACCTCAGCGGCATTGAGTCCGACCGCACCCGCAGCGACCTCGAGGCCGCCTTCCTCGCCCTCTACCGCGACCACCACATCCCGGCTCCCGAGGTCAACGTCAGGCTTGGCCGCTGGGAGGTCGATTTCCTCTGGCGCTCCCAGAAGGTCGTGGTGGAGGTCGACACCTGGATCTATCACCGCGGCTCAGTCGCCTTCGCGAACGACCACGCCCGTGACCTCGATCTGCGTAGCGCCGGCTACAGGGTCCTGCGCTTCACCGACACGCAGCTTGAAGACGAACCCGGGCGCGTTGCTGCGGACGTTGCGGCGGCGCTCGCGTTGTCCGGCACCTCGCGCGGCTAGAGTCGCGCCCGTGCCCGATGCCGATGCCCCGCAGCTGTTCCTGATCGACGGCAACAGCCTCGCCTACCGCGCCTTCTTCGCCCTGCCCGAGTCGATTGGGACGAGTGACGGGCGGCCGACCAATGCCATTTACGGCCTTGCGTCCATGCTGGTCAAAATCATCGACGAACACCATCCGCAGGGGGTGGTGGTCGCCTGGGACGCGGGTTGGAGCGGTCGGGAGAAGACCTACGACCTCTACAAGGCGCAGCGGAAACCGCGACCCGACCTCCTGCGCGAGCAGTGGCCGCACCTGATGCCATTGGTCGAGGCCTTCGGCTACACCAACGTCAGGGTCGACGGCTACGAGGCCGATGACGTGATCGCCTCGCTTACGAAACAAGCGCGGGAGCAGGGGATCGAGGTGATGGTCGTGACTGGCGACCGCGACGCCTACCAGTTGGTCGCCGACGGCGTGCGGGTGATGAGCACCTCGCGCGGGATCACCGAGACGAAGATCTACGACCGCGCCGCCGTGGAAGAGCGCTACGGGGTGCCGCCGGAGCTGATCACCGACCTGATGGGGCTGCGCGGCGACACCTCCGACAACATTCCCGGCGTCCCCGGGATCGGCGAGAAAACCGCGACCCAGCTGCTGCAGCAGTTCGGCTCGTTGGAAGCGGTGCTGGAAAGCGTCGATCAGATCTCCGGGAAAAAACGCAAGGAAAACCTCATCAACCACGCCGACGACGCGCGCCTCTCCAAGCAGCTGGCGACGCTGCAGTACGACATCGAGACCGGGGTCGACCTGGCCGAAGCGATGGCAAGCGAACCCGATCGCGGCGCCCTGCGCGAGTTCATGCGCGAGTTCGAGCTGCGGGCGGTGATGGAGCGCCTCGAAGAAGCGCTGCCCGAGGGCGACGCGGTGCCGGGGCGCAGGGTCCAGACCGAGCTCGAGGTTGAGGCGGAGGAGGCGACGCCCGAGGACCTGGGGGAGGGGCCGGTTGCCCTCGGCATCGCCGCCGGGCGCTGGGCGGCGGCCGAAGACGATCGCGTCCTTGCCGGCACCTCCAGCCTCGACGAGCTCGCGGTCGCCCTCGACGGCAAGCCCTTTGCCGCCCACGACGCGAAGTCGTTGGGCGGTGGCCGTCACGGCTTGCTCGCCGCGGCGGCGCGGGAGGGGGTCGAGCCGCTGCTCGACCACGACACGATGATCGCCGCCTATCTGCTGGAGCCGCAGCGGCGTACCTACGACCTCGTCGAGCTGGCCGCCGACGCTGGCATCGGCCTCGCCGAGGGCGCCGCCGCCGAGCAGCCCGAAGAGGGCGACGGGCAGATGGCGCTGGGGGAGGAGCTGGAGCCGGGCCTCGACCCGCCCGAGGAAGCGCGCCTGGTCGCCGCCCTCGCCGCGGTGCAGGCGCCGCGGATCGAGGAGTTGGGGCTGGGGCAGCTGCTGCGCGAGGTCGAGCTGCCGCTGGTCAGGGTGCTGGCGGCGATGGAGCGCGAGGGGCTGAAGCTCGACGCCGAGCGGCTGGCCGAGGTCGGCGCCGGCTTCGGCGAGCGCATCGACACCCTGGAACGGGAGATATACGAGCTGGCCGAGGAGGAGTTCACGATCGGCTCGCCCCAGCAGGTCGGCCGCATCCTCTTCGAGAAACTCGGCCTGACCCGCAAGCGGCGCGGCAAAACCGGGTTCTCGACCGATGCTCGCGTCCTCGCCCAGATCCGCGACGAGCACCCGATCGTCGAGAAGATCGAGTCCTGGCGCGAGCTGACCAAGCTCAAGAACACCTACCTGGATTCGCTGCCAGAGCTGATCGACCCCGAGACCGGCCGCGTCCACACCACCTTCAACCAGGCCTCGACCACGACCGGCCGTCTCTCCAGCACCAACCCGAACCTGCAGAACATTCCGATCCGGACCGAGATCGGCCGCCCCGTGCGCGCCTGCTTCGTCGCCGAGGAGGGGGCGCAGCTGCTCTCCGCCGACTACAGCCAGGTCGAGCTCCGCGTCCTCGCCCACGTCGCCGACGAGGTGGTGCTCAAAGACGTCTTCCGCGAAGGCGAAGACGTCCACGCCGCCACCGCCGCCGAGGTCTTCGAGATCGAGCGCGATGAGGTCGACGTCGGCCAGCGCTCGAAGGCGAAGATGGTCAACTTCGGGATCGTCTACGGGCTGACGGGGTTCGGCCTCGCCGACCGCCTCAACATCCCGCGCAAGGAGGGCGAGGAATTCGTCTCCCGTTACCTCGAGCGCTTCCCCGCCGTCCGCGCCTTCCGCGAGGAGGTGATCGAGCGAGCGCAAGAGGAGGGCTTCGTGACGACCTTGATGGGACGACGGCGATCGATCCCCGAGCTGCGCTCCGGCAACCCCAACACCCGCCGCCTCGGCGAGCGGCTGGCGGTCAACACGGTGATCCAGGGGACTGCCGCCGACATCATCAAGGTGGCGATGGTCCGCTGCCAGCGGGCGCTGGCGGAGACCGGGGGAAAGACCCGCTTAGTACTGCAGATCCACGACGAGCTCCTCTTCGAGGGGCCGCCGGGAGAGATGGAAGCGGCGGTCGAGCTGGTGCGGCGCGAGATGTGCGCCGCTTACCCGCTCGATCCGCCGCTGGAGGTCGACGCCGGCGTCGGCTCTGACTGGCTCAACGCCAAGTAGCCGCCTAGGCCTCTTTGCCCGACAGCTCGACCTCCTCGAAGGTCGCCTGGCCGTTAGCGACCTTCAGCTCCGCCTCCTGGACGACTGCGCCCGGGACGAGGTCGGCGGTGGTGCAGTTGCCGGCCTCGTCTCCATCGTCCCCCTGCCCGGGGCCGGAGTTTTCGCTGCCCGGGCCCGAGTTGTCACCGCCGGCCATTTCGCCGCCATTGTCGTCACCGGGCTCGACCTCGCCCTGGCCGCCGTTGTCGTCCCCGGGCTCGACCTCGCCTTCGCCGCCGTTGTCATCGCCCGGCTCAACCTCACCGGAACCTGAACCCTCGCTGCTGGCGGAGGCACCACCGTGGTCCTCGCACTTGATCTCGGTTCCGGCGCCGACGAGGCCTGAGATCGTTTCGCCGCCGAACAGGTTGATGACGAGTTTGCCACTCTCGGTGTCGAACGAGGCGATCGTGCCGGCGTTCTCCTGGCCGTCGATGACGCCATCGTCGTTCGAGTCGTGGTCGCGCGGGTCATCGCCGGCGAGGAACTCGGCCCGGTTGCGCAGGTGATCGCGGTCCTGATCGAGGCGAGCCTGGTTGACCTTGAGGGAGAGGTGGTGCCGCTTCTCCCACTTATCCGGGATGTGGTCGTGGTTGCGGTCCTTAGCGGCTGCCAGGCCCGGCATGGCCAGGAGCGCAAGCGCACCGAGCGCCAACGCAAACCAGGTCATCCCGAGGCGAGCTCGCGGTGCTTTGTTGCGGGTCATGCCTTCCTCCTAAGTTCGATGTTCAACAACTGGTTGCCGCTACAACCCGAGGGGCACGCCAAGATCACGCGGCTATCGACTTCCATCCGAGCCGCTGCTCGAGTCGCCGCCGCTGAGGTCGCCGCCGCTGGTGGCGCTGCCGTCGTCGCTGCCGCCGCTCGATCCGGATTCACTACCACCGCTGCTGTCGTCGCTGAGGATCGGTTCGCCGACGACAATCGGATCGCTCTCGATCTCGCCGCTGCCGGGGCCGGAGCTGCTCCCGTCGCCGCCACTGGTCAAGCCGTCGTCGCTGCCAGAACCGCCAGAGATACCGGCGTCGTCGCTCCCGCCGCTGCTGCTGCCGTCGGAGCCGCTGCCGGAGTGCGAGTCGCCGCTGGAGTCGTCATCGCTGCCGCTGTTGCCGCCGTGGCGGTCGCCCGAGCCCGAGATGCCGGTTGACCCGGAGTTCGAGCTCGGCCCCGATCCGCCTGAGCCGCTGCCGGAGGAGCCGGAGCTGCTGAGGTCGCCTTCGCCGAGTGAGCCGGAGCTGTCCTCGTGGCCCTTATGGGCGCCGCCGCCATCGTCGTCACCCGTCAGCCCACCGCGGCCGCGTTCGTCGCTGCTTTCAGTCGAAGAGATCGACGCCGCTGCGGGGGAGGCGCTGCCGGCACCCGGGTCTCGGCTGCCCGCCAGCGGCGCCGCCTCGGCAGCAGCCGGGCCAGGGCTGTTGCCGTGATGGTGCTCGACCGCCACGCCCGCCCCGACGGCTCCGGCGATCAGCACCGTCGCCATTCCCGCTTTCAGGGCGCCGCCACCAAGCGCGGCCGCCCCGCCGGCCGCTCCCGCTTCGCCGCCGTGGTCGGCCAGCGCCCGCAGCACCGGCAGCGGCAGCAGCAGTCCGAAGCCCTGGCGGAGCGCCGCCCGTGCTCGGAAGATCGCTTGCCGCGCGGCGCCGCCGCTGACGCCCAACGCCGCCGCGATCTCCTCGTGGCTGAGGCCCTCCAGCTCGCGCATCACCAATGCCGCCCGCTGCGTCTCAGGCAGCGCCTGCAGCCGGTCCATCAGGTCGCGCAGCTCCTCACGCGCCTCTACCTCGGCGGCGGCGCTGCGTCCTCCCGGCAGCGACTCGGTGAGCTCTGCCGCGGCCGGGGCGCCGTCGCGCAGCTCGTTCAGCGCCGTGTTGCGGACGATCCGGTAGAGCCAGGGACGCAGTTCGATCTCCGCCTCAGAGCCACGCAGCGCCAAGAGCGCCTTCGAGAAAGCGTCCTGGGTGACGTCCTCAGAGCGGCCCCCGACGATCGCCGCCGCGAAGCGATCGAGGGGGCGCCGGTAGCGGCGCACGATCTCTTCGAAGGCGGCGTCGTAGCCGTCGCGAACCAGGTCGACAAGGCGCCGGTCCGGCTGCGCCCGCAGCACCGGCCCGATGAAGATGCGGGCGGCGAACTGTTCTGCAGGCGGTGGAGGCATGAGGGCTTTGACCTGGATGGGCCGGGTAGGCCTATGGCGTTACTGATATGAGAGCGGGAAAGTTCAATCCGCCTCAACCGCCCCAACACATGTCTAGCCCGAAGATCACGCGCATCCCGAAAGAACTCGATGGATAGAGGCGTCACCGTCCTGCTCACCGCCGCCGCGGGCGGGCTGATCGCCGCCCAGGCGCCAATTAACGCCGGGCTCGGCAAATCGACCGGCAGCATGCCCGCGGCCTTGATCTCCTTCTCGATCGGGACCCTGGCGCTGGCCGCGGTCGTCGTTCTCAGCGGCAAGGCCGGCGGCCTCTCCTCGACCTTTGACGTCAGTTGGTACTACCTGCTCGGCGGCTTTCTGGGAGCGCTCTACGTCCTCAACGCGCTGATCGCGGTGAGTGTGATCGGCGCCGGCGGGGTGGCGGCGGCGACCGTCTTCGGCCAGCTCACCGCCTCGGTGGTGATCGACCGGCTAGGCCTCTTTGGCCTCGACCAGGTCCCGCTCTCGCCCGAGCGAATCCTCGGCGTCGTCCTGCTGATGGCCGGCACCGCCCTGGTCGTCCGCTGAGCCACCGGCCCACTTCGAGCCGGCGTACTCCGGCGGCGCGATCGCCAGGTAGTGGTTGAACGACCAGTTGACGAAGCGCTTGCTCCCCATCAGCTTGATCGCCGGACCGAGAATCCGCGGCGGGATTCGCGGGATCAGCTTCTGCACCCGCAGCATCCACTTGAACTTCCACTCGTGCGAATCGTGGAAGGAGGCGTAGCTGGCTTCCGCGTCGGCCCGGCTATGGCGCCCCTCGTAGACGCCGCGCAGCTCGCGGCCGAGGGCGATCCCGAAGTAGAGGGCGGTCCTGATTCCCTCCGCGCTCAGCGGCAGGCAGTGGCCGGCCGAGTCGCCGACGAAGAAGACGCCGCCCTCGGTGCCGCGGCGCAGCTTGTGGGGGATCCAGTTCCCCTGGTACTCGTTCGGCTCCTTGCCGAGGTCGCGGGTCAGCTCGACGGTGGTGTCCTTGACGTGGAAGCGGGGGTCGAAGGAGCCGATTCCGATCCGCAGCTCGTCGTGGGCGGGGAAGGACCAGCCGTAGCCAGCGGGGACGTACTTGCGGTCGATCCAGATCGCCAGGTCCTCGGACTCGCCACCGGGGTGAACCTCGAGCCCGCGCGAGAGGGGCGCGTCGGGCGGCTGGTAGCCGTCGCCGCTGGCTAGCATCCGCCGCCAGCCCAGCGCGTCGACGACCAGCGGGGCGGAGACGATGCCGCGGTCGGTCTCGACCGCGATCTGACCGTCGCCGTTGGCCGCGGGCGCCCGGCCATTCACCTTGGCGGTCTCAAAGGTCGCATCGCAGTCGCGCCAGAGAAGCTGGCAGAGTTCGCGGTAGTCGAAGGTCGAGAAGGTCCAGGGGAGCTTGTAGCGAGCGTCGCCGTGGGGGGTGTGCATGACCAGGGTGTCGAAGCGCTGGCGCTCGGCCGCCAACAGCCCCAACCGCTCCAGCCACTCGGTTGGGATGCCGCAGGCCGAGGTCTGACGCTCGCCGATCTCGTAGCGGTCGACGATCAGGACGTCGGCGCCGGAGCCCGCCAGCTCGCGCGCCACCGCCAGCCCGGCGAAGCTGGCACCGCAGATGAGGACGTCGCGCTCGCCGTCCAGCGGCGTGCGTTCGTCGCCGCGCTTAGTGGCTCGGACCGGCATCGAGCCGGATTCTGCCATCATTGCCGCCCGTGTCCGCGACCGAGACCATGACGCCTGCGCCCAGCGCCACCCCCGTCGAGGGTTCTGGCGGCCTTCTGCTCAATATCGACGGCAAGATCGTCCCTAATTACGCGGCGACGATGGTGTCCTTCGAGGAGGGCGATGTCGTCAAAGGCAAAGTCGTCCGGATCGACAAAGACGAGGTGCTCGTCGACATCGGCTACAAGGCCGAGGGCGTCATCCCGTCGGGCGAGCTTTCGATCCGCAAGTCGGTCGACCCGCACGAAGAGGTCGAGCTCGGCGAGGAGATCGACGCTCTCGTCCTCACCAAGGAGGACGCCGAGGGCCGCCTGATCCTCTCCAAGAAGCGCGCTCGCTTCGAGAAAGCCTGGCGCCGGATCGAGGTCGCCGCCGACTCGGGCGAACCGGTCGAAGGCAGCGTCATCGAGGTCGTCAAGGGCGGTCTCATCCTCGATCTCGGGGTGCGCGGCTTCCTGCCCGCCTCGCTGGTTGACATCCGCCGCGTCCACAACCTCGACGAGTTCATGGGCCAGACGCTCGAATGCAAAGTGATCGAGCTCAACCGCAGCCGCAACAACGTGGTGCTCTCGCGGCGCGCCGTGCTCGAGGAGGAGCGCAAAGAGGTCCGCGAGCAGATTCTCGGCCGTCTCGAGCCCGGCCAGGTCGTCGAGGGCAAGATCTCCAATATCGTCGACTTCGGCGCCTTCGTCGACCTCGACGGGATCGACGGCCTGATCCACATCTCCGAGCTTTCCTGGAGCCACGTCAACCACCCCTCCGAAGTCGTCTCGATCGGTGACGACGTGCGGATCAAAGTCCTCGACATCGACCGCGACCGCCAGCGCATCTCCCTCGGTCTCAAGCAGACCCAGGAGGACCCGTGGCAGCGCGTCATCAGCACCCACCGCTCCGGCGACGTGCTCGAGGGGACCGTGACCAAGGTCGTCGCCTTCGGCGCCTTCGTCGAAATCCTCCCCGGGGTCGAGGGTCTGGTCCACATTTCCGAGCTTGCCGACCACCACGTCGAGAACCCGAGCGAAGTCGTCGAGCCGGGCTCGAAGCTGAACGTGAAGATCCTCGAGATCGACGAAGAGCGCCGCCGCCTCTCGCTCAGCATCAAGCGGGTCGAGGGCCAGAACATGGCGATGGCCGGGCTTGGCGAGCAGATCGCCCAGGCCGAAGGCGGCCAGGTCGAGGAGACCGAGGAGGCTCAGGAGGTCGAGGAGGAGCAGGCGCCGCCGCCCACCGGTTCTATGGCAGACGCTTTCGCGGCCGCGGCGGACACGCAGGAGGCCCAGGCCGCCGAGGCGACCCCGGCTGAGGAGACTGCTTCCGACGAGGCTCCCGCTGATGAGGCCCCCTCCGAAGAGGCCCCCGGCGACCTGCCGCAGGAGGTTGAGGCCTCCGATGACGCCGAGCCCGCCCCTGTCGCCGAGGAGAACGGGACTTCCGAGCCCGACGTGCCCGAGGGGCAGGAGGGCGAATCGTCCCAGGAGCGGCCCGACGCCCCGGACGACCTCGACGAGGCCGCCGGCGAAGACGCGCAGACGGGCGAGTCCGAGCAAGGCTGAGCGGCGCCGGTGGCGCCACTGAAGATCGGCCTCACCGGCGGCATCGCAGCCGGGAAGTCCGAGGCGTTGAAGGCGTTCGAGCGCCTCGGCGCGGCGACGCTCTCCAGCGACGCGGTCGTCCACGAACTACTTGAGAGCGAGGCGCTGCGCGAGCGCCTGGCCGAGCGCTGGGGCTCTGACGTGGTCGCCGACGGCGGCGTGAATCGGGCGAAGATCGGCGAGATTGTCTTTGCCGACCCCGAGGAGCTGAGCTGGCTTGAGCAGCAGATCCATCCCATGGTCCAGGCACGGACCGCCGAATGGCTGCTCTCGCTGCCGGCCGAGACCGAGGTCGCCGTGGTCGAGGTGCCGCTGCTCTTCGAGGTCGGCGGCGAGCGGCCGTTCGACACCACCGTCTCGATCGTCACCAGCGACGAGGTTCGCCGTGAGCGCGCCGCCGCCCGCGGCCACGCCCTGGTCGACGAGCGCGAGGCGCGGCAGCTGACCCAGGACGAGAAGGCCGAGCGGGCCGAGTACGTAGTCGAGAACGACGGCTCGGTGGAGGATCTCGAGCGGGCGTTGTCCGCCCTGCTCGAAAAGCTGCGCCGATGAGCCGCAAGGTCCGCGCCCGCCGCCGCCGCGCCGCCTGGGCCGGGCTCGCGGTGCTGGCCGGGCTTCTGCTCGCCTTCCTGATCGCCAGCGGCACCTTCGACCACGCGATCAAGGAGCTGACGCTGCCGCTGCGCCACGAGGACGTGATCCGCCAGCAAGCCGAAGAAAAGGACGTCGACGCGGCGCTGATCGCCGCCGTGATCTACTCCGAGTCGAAGTTCAGCGACGCCACGTCGAGCGCGGGGGCACGAGGACTGATGCAGATCACGCCGGAAGCGGCGAAGTTCATCGAGAAGCAGAGCGGGGGCACGACCTTCAAGCTCTCCGATCTCTCCGATCCCGAACTGAACATCCGCTACGGGACCTTCCTCCTGCGCGAACTGCTGGACCGCTACGACGGCGACGAGGCGGCGGCGCTGGCCGCTTACAACGCTGGCCCCGGCAACGCCGACAAGTGGGGTGGGGCGGACCTGACGGTGGCGGCGATCCCCTTCCCGGAAACCCGTGCCTACGTCGAAGAGGTGCTGGAAAAGCGCGACGAGTACCGCCGCAAGTACGCGAAGGAGCTCGGCTATTAGCGCCTCCGCTCGACCTCGCGTTGCGGCGCTGGCCCTCGCGGTCGGCGTCGTCCTCGCCGACTCCTCGATCGTCGTCCTGGCGCTGCCGGACATCTACCGGGAACTGGACACGAGCGTCTCCGGGGTGACCTGGGTGCTCGTCTCCTTCAACCTGGTGATGGCGCTGGCGGCGGTGCCGGCGGCGCTGATCGCCCGCCGGGTTGGCCCCGGGCGCGCCGCCGCGGTCGGGCTGGCGATCTTCGCCGGTGCCGGCCTCGCCTGCGGCCTCGCCGACAGCCTCGAGACCCTGATCGCCGCCCGCTGCATCCAGGCGCTCGGCGGCGCCGCGGCGGTGACCGCGGCGCTGGAGCTGCTGCCGGCGACGGTCGGCTCCGAGCAGCGGGCGACGACCGTCTGGGCGGCTGCCGGAGCGACCGGCGCGGCGCTGGGGCCGGCGCTCGGCGGCATCCTCACCGAGCTTGTCTCCTGGCAGTCGATCTTCCTCCTGCAGGTGCCGGTGGCGTTGGCGGCGGCGGTGCCGATCCTCGCGGTCGCCAAACACGAGGCGGCGACCGGGATCGTCTCGACCGAGCTGCGCCGCACCGGCCGGCCGCACCTCTGGGCGAACCTGGCGCTGGCGATGGTCTCGGCGGCGATCGCGGCGGCGCTCTTCCTCCTCGTCCTGCTGCTGATCGAAGGCTGGCGCCTGAGCCCGATCGAAGCGGCGCTGGTGGTCACGGTGATGCCGTTGGCAGCCGTGGTCGGCGGCAAGCTGACCGACTTCGTCCCCGACGCCCGGGCGCGGGCGGCTGCCGGCGCGATCCTCGTCTCCGGCGGCCTCGCTGGGCTCGCCTTCCTGCCGAAGGCGACGATCGCCCTCACCCTGCCGCCGCAGATCCTCGTCGGGATCGGGCTGGCGCTGGTCCTCTCGGCACTGACCGAGACCGCCCTCCACGGCCGGGCGCCGCAGGCGATCCACGGTGGCTGGACGATCTCCGCCCGCCACGCCGGGGTCGTGATCGGGCTGCTGGCGCTGACCCCGATCTTCACCGCCGACATCGACCAGCAGCGCCACGACGCGATCAACGCCGGCACCGCGGTGATCCTCGACTCGCCGATCAACCCGCTGCTGAAGCTCGACCTCGCCGAACGGGTTAGCGAGCGGCTCGAAGAAGAGCGGGGGAAAGTGCCGACGATCGGCCCCGCCTTCGAACCGCTGCCCGACGATCCCGGCGAGCGCTCGGAAGTGCAGCAGCTGCAGGGCGAACTGCAGGATCAGCTCGACCGCGGTGCCACCCACGCCTTTAGCACCTCGTTCATCCTCGCGGCACTGCTGGGACTGATCGCGCTGTTCCCGATCGCGCTCTCCAAAGAGGTGGAGCTGTGAGTGGAGCGGGGCGCAGCCGCGGGTTCCTGCTGGTGGTCGGCGCGGTCGTCGCCTCGCTGGTCCTGGTCGGCGCCTACCTCGCCGCCGGTGGCTCTTCCTATGAGCCTGAGAAGGTGCAGGATCCCTGCAAGCCGCGCCCCTGGAGCAACCCGCAGAACCTCTCGGAAATCGCCAACCAGTTCACCGTCTCCGCCCTCGACGGTGCCGCCTGTCAGCTCGGGGTGACGCGCGAGGCGCTGGCGCGGGCGCTGGCGACGCCGGAGGCCCGCGAACGCTTCAAAGAGAAATACGGGATCACCGACGCGAAGCTGGCGAAGGCGGTCCGAGCCGGTCTCGTGCGGGCGGTCGACGACGCCGAAGAAGCGGGGGCGCTGAGCCCGCTGCTGGCTGCGCCGCTGCGCGAGACGGTCCAGCGCATCCCGCTCGAACAGGCGATCGAACTGATCAACGACGCCGAATCCCTGCTCGGCAACGTCAACAGCTTCCTCGGCCCCGCCGGGGACCTGTTGGAAGAATTCCTTCCCTAGCTGGGCAGTTGCAAAGGATTCCCTTTCCTCTTAAGTAGGGAGCCGTCAGCACCGATACGGCTGGGGAATGTCGGATTCCGCTCATAGACCGGCGCCGGGGACGAAGCTCGTCGTCCCGATCGTTGTCGGTACGCGCCCCGAGGCGATCAAGCTGGTGCCGATCATCGTCGCCCTGCGCGAGAGCGAGTACTACGAACCGATCGTGATCTCCACCGGCCAGCACAACCGCCTGGTCGAGTACATCTTCGAGCTAGCCGGGATCAAGCCCGACGTCACCCTCTGGGCGGGCTCCCGCCGCGCCAACCTCAACGAGCGGGTCGCCTCGGTGCTGCAGCGCTTCGAAGATTTCTGCGTCGAGCGCTTCGACCTCGATCCCGACGCCGCTCCCACGCCCGAGGCCGTGCTCGCGGGTCGACATCCCGCCGCGGTCATGGTCCACGGTGACACCAGCTCGGCGATGGCTGCGGCGCTCGCGGCCTTCCAGCTCCGCATCCCGGTGATGCACGTGGAGGCGGGGCTGCGAACTGGCGGCAACAATCTGATGCCTTTTCCGGAGGAGATGAACCGGCAGGTGATCTCGACCGTGGCCGCGATGCACTTCGCGCCGACCCAGGCCAACCTGCAGAACCTGGTCCGCGAGAACGTCCCGGTCGACCAGATCTTCGTCACCGGCAACACCGGCATCGACGCGCTTCACTGGGCATCTCAGATCGACGTCAAGTTCGCCAACCCACAGCTGCAGGCGCTCCACGACGGGGACTCGCGGCTCGTCGTCATCACCGCCCACCGGCGCGAGAACTGGGGCGACGGCCTACGCGGGATCGCCGAGGGCGTGGCCCGGCTGGCGGCGCACGACCCTGCGGTCGACTTCGTCCTGCCGGTGCACCCGAACCCGCGCGTGCGCGAGGTGCTGACCGAGCGCCTCACCGGACTCGACAACGTCCTTCTCACCGAGCCGCTCGGCTACGCCACCTTCGCCCGCCTGCTCGGCCGCGCCCACCTCGTCATCACCGACTCCGGCGGCATCCAGGAAGAGGCGCCGTCGCTGGGCAAGCCGGTGCTGGTGACCCGCGAGACGACCGAGCGCACCGAGGGCATCGAAGCGGGGACGCTGCGGCTGGTCGGGACCGATCCCGAGAGGATCTTCTGCGAAGGCGCGCGCCTGCTGGACAACGACTCCGCCTACCGCGAGATGGCGGCCGCCGCCAACCCCTACGGCGATGGCCACGCGGCCGGCCGGATCGTCGCCGCTCTCGAGCACATCCTCCGCGGCGGCGAGGCGCCGACGCCCTTCGGCCCGGGCTACAGCCGCTCCGTCGTCGCCCTTGCCGCCGGTTTCGAGCCCACCCGCGAGGCCGCCCTGGAGCGGCTCGAGGCGGCGATCAGCGAGACGCCGTCGGTGCCGGCCGCTGCGCCGGCACCGGAGCCGGTACTCGCGGACGACTCCAGCGCGGTTGAGGAGTCGAACCACCTGGTCGAGAGCTGAGCCGTGGCGGCGGTCAGCTGGCCCTTTGAGGGCCTGCCGATCCCCTGGGAGGCGCTCTTCAGCGTCTGCTTCTGCGTCGTCGTCGCGATGTTCCTCTGGACGCTGCTCCTCTTTGTCCGCGGCCACGCCGCGATCGCGCGACCGCCTGCGGCCCCGCCCGGCTGCGACGACGCCTTCGAGTGGATCTTTCTCGTCCCCGCCCTGAACGAGGAGGTGACGATCGCGGACTCCGTCAATAGGTTGCTCGCCCTGCCGGTGAAGCGGAAGCGGGTGATCGCGATCGACGACGGCTCCGAGGACCGCACGCCCGAGATCCTCGCCGCGATCGATGACCCCGACTTGGTCGTCCACCGTCGCGACAAGCCGAACGCCCAGACCGGCAAGGCGGCGGCGCTGAACGACGCCTATCGCACCCTCACCGACGTCGAGGACCGCGAGGCGGCGATCGTCGTCATCGTCGACGCCGACGGCCGCCTCGACGACCAGGCCCCGCGCTACGCCGCCAGTCACTTCGCCGATCCCAAGGTCGGCGGGGTGCAGTCGCTGGTCCGGATCTACAACCGCCAGACCCTGCTCACCTGGCTGCAGGACGTTGAGTTCGCCGTCTACGGCCACCTCTTCCAGGCCGGTCGCGACCACTGGGGCACGGCCGGAATGGGGGGCAACGGTCAGTTCAACCGCCTCGCCGCGCTCGACGCGGTCGTCGCCGGCGACGGTCCCTGGCAGGACCGTCTGACCGAGGACCAGGACCTCGGTCTGCGCCTGATCGCCGCCGGCTGGGCGGGCCGCCAGGACCTGCGCGCCACCGTCAACCAGCAGGGTCTCGCCCGGGTGCGGCCGCTGTTCCGCCAGCGCACCCGCTGGTCGCAGGGCAACCTGCAGGCGATGGCACTGAAGGGCGAGGTGCTGCGGGCCCCGGTCGGCCTGGGGGCGCGGATCGAGCAGCTTGCCTACCTGCTGATGCCGTTCTGGCAGGGGATCGTCGGCCTCGGCCTGATCGGGGCTCTCGTCCTCGCCCTCACCGGCACCGCCCCCTTCTGGGGTGCAGGTCCCACCTGGGAGCTTGGGTTCTTCTACCTGCTCGCCTTCGGCGGCACCGCGATGGGTTGCATCGCCGCGCGATCTGGCCAGGGGCCGCTCGGCTGGCTGCGCGGGTTCCTGGTCGCCCAGATCTACACCCCCTACACCTGGTTCCTCTGGCCGGTGCTGCTGCGGGCGACCGCGCGGCAGCTCAGCGCCCGCGGCGACTGGGCGAAGACCGAACGGGAACCGCTGCCGGAGGTGGCGGCCTCCTCGGAAGGGGCCACCGCGGCCCCTTCGCTCAGCTCGGCTTCTCGATCTTGAACTGACGCGCCTGGGCGTTCCAGGCGATCCCGGTGCAGAGCGCTTCCGGGGTGGTGCCGAGGGAGATTGCGAGCTTGACCAGGGTTCCGAGGCGGGGTTCGCGACCGCCGCGCTCGAGCAACGAGACCTCGGTGCGATGGATCTCGCACATCTCGGCCAGTTCTTCCTGCGAGACGCCGGCGGTTTCGCGGGCGAGGCGGAGGTTGGCGGCGAAGCGGTCCCGTTTATCCATGCCCTGCACTCTATTCGCAGCAGGGAGCGCGTGGCTCGGCCACCGAGCGCTCAGCGCCGGGTCGCGCTCCAGACCCAAAGCATTGCCAGCGGCTGCAGCGGCAGCCGCGCCCAGAGCGCCCAGCGGGGGAACTTGCGCATGTCGAGGCCGCGGATCTGCTCGGGATTGACCGCCATGTGGACGTTGGCCGGGAAGACCGCGGCAAGCAGCGCCAACAGCCACCAGCGGCCGAGCCGGCGGGAAGCGGGGTGGAGGACCAATGCTGCCCCGGCGACCTCGGCGAAGCCGCTGACCGCCACGGCCTCCTTCTTCTGAGCCTCGATCGCCGGCGGCACGATCGCTTCGAAGAAGCGGGGACGGAGGAAGTGCATCGTCCCCGTGAAGGTGAAAAAAGCCGCCAACGCGGCACGCGAGAGCCTCACGCAGCTCAGTCTCTCAATCTCGTGGTTCCTTTTGCACCCATACCGTGCGTTTGGAACCACGAGTTGGCGGGTCGCTATGTTCGTACCGTGCCGGACTTCAAGCTGAATCCCGCCTACTCACCGACGGCGGACCAACCGAAGGCGATCGCGGGGCTGTCCGAGGGGCTGCGTGAGGGCGACCGCTTCCAGACGCTGCTCGGGGCCACCGGCACCGGCAAGACCTTCACGATGGCGGCGACGATTGCCGAGGTGCAGCGCCCCTCGCTGGTGATCGCTCACAACAAGACGCTCGCCGCGCAGCTCTGCAACGAGTTCCGCGAGTTCTTCCCCGAGAACGCGGTCGAGTACTTCGTCTCCTACTACGACTACTACCAGCCCGAGGCCTACGTCCCGGCCCAGGACCTCTACATCGAGAAGGACTCCTCGATCAACGACGAGATCGACCGCCTCCGGCACGCCGCCACCGCGGCGCTGTTCGCCCGCCGCGACGTGATCATCGTCGCCTCGGTCTCCTGCATCTACGGGATCGGCTCGCCGCAGGTCTACAACGAAAAAATGCAGCTCTTCCAGGTCGGCAAGGAGATCGATCGCGACGACGTCCTCCGCAAGCTCGTGAAGATGCAGTATCAGCGGAACGACCAGGTGCTGGGGCGTGGCGCCTTCCGGGTCCGCGGCGAGGTCCTGGAGATCATGCCTTCCTATGCCGAGTCGGCGTATCGGATCCAGCTCTTCGGCGACGAGATCGAGGGGATCCAGCATTTCGACCCGCTGACCGGCGAGGTGCTCGACGTGATCGACCACGTCTCGGTCTGGCCGGCCTCGCACTACGTGACCAAAGACGAGACGGTCGACCGCGCCGTCGACGAGATCCGCGCCGAACTGGAAGCGCGGACCGCCGAGCTGGAAGCCGAAGGCAAGCAGCTTGAGGCGCACCGCTTGCGGCAGCGGACGATGTACGACCTCGAGATGATCAAGGAGCTCGGCTTCACCTCCGGGATCGAGAACTACTCACGGATCCTCGACGGCCGCCCGCCGGGCAGCCCGCCGCACACCTTGATCGACTACTTCCCCGACGACTTCGTCGTCTTCGTTGACGAGAGCCACCAGACGATTCCGCAGATCGGCGGGATGTACGAGGGCGACCAGTCCCGCAAGCGCTCCCTGGTCGACTACGGCTTCCGGCTGCCCTCGGCGATGGACAACCGCCCGCTCAAATTCGACGAGTTCATGGCCCGGGTGAACCAGCTGGTGATGGTCTCGGCGACGCCGGGGCCGTTCGAGAAGGCCGAAGCGAGCCGGACCGTCGAGCAGATCGTCCGGCCGACCGGGATCGTCGACCCGGAGATCGAGCTGCGCGAGACCCGGAACCAGATCGACGACCTGATGAACGAGGTCAAGAAGGTGGCGGCGAACAAAGAGCGCACCCTGGTCACCACCCTGACCAAGAAGATGGCCGAGGACCTGACTGCCTATCTCCTGGAGTACGGGGTCAAGGTGCGCTACCTGCACTCGGAGGTCGACACGCTGGAACGGATCCAAATCATTCGCGACCTGCGGCTGGGGGAGTACGACGTCCTCGTCGGCGTCAACCTCCTGCGCGAGGGGCTCGACCTGCCCGAGGTCTCGCTGGTGGCGATCCTCGACGCCGACAAGGAGGGCTTCCTCCGCGGCGAGACCAGCCTCGTGCAGACGATCGGCCGGGCGGCGCGGAACGTCAACGGGCGGGTGGTGATGTACGCCGACAAGGAGACCGAAGCGATGCGGGCGGCGATGCGTGAGACCGACCGCCGCCGGGCGATCCAGCTCGCTTATAACAAGGAGCACGGGATCACGCCGGAGACGGTCCGCAAAGGGATCTCCGAGATGGCCGAGTTCCTGGCGATGGAGGACCGGGCGCCGCGCAAACGCCGCCGCAAACGGGCCGAGGAATTCGCCTCGCCGGAGGAGCTCGAGAAGACGATCGTGGCGCTGGAGGAGGAGATGCTGGCCGCCGCCGACGACCTCCGCTTCGAGGAGGCGGGGAGGATCCGCGACGAGCTCCGCGAGCTGCGGCGCGACCTCGATGGCATGACCGCCGGCGCTTAGACATGGCCCGCGTTTCTGCCTACACGACTTGTCACCCCGGGATTCAGCTCCAGGGTTGTCTTGGCTCAGCGGCCTTCTAAGCTCGAAAAGTGTCTATCCAAGCAGGGGAAGAGAGCTTCGATCAGCTAGTACTGCAGCGTTCCCACGAGCTGCCGGTGGTGGTCGACTTCTGGGCCGACTGGTGCGGCCCGTGTAAAGCCCTCAGCCCCGCCCTTGAGAAGGCGGCTGCGTCGCGCCAAGGGAAGGTCGAGCTGGTCAAGGTCGACGTCGACGCCAACCAGCAGCTAGCGGCGCTCTTCCGGGTCCAGGGGATCCCGGCGGTCAAGGCATTCCGGGACGGGGAGGTCGTCGACGAATTCACCGGCGCGCTGCCGCCGGCCAAAGTGGAGGCTTTCTTCGACAAGTTCGTCGCCTCCCAGGCCGATGACCTGCTCGCCGCCGGCGACGAGCTCTCCCTGCGGGAGGCGTTCGAACTGGAGCCGCAGCGGGCCGACATCGCCGTCGCCCTGGCCAAGGCGCGGCTGGCGCGCGGGGCGGAGGAGGAGGCGCTGGAAGCGGTCGCCGACCACGAGGGCGACTTCGCCGCCGCTGGCATCGCCGCCCGGGTCCGCCTGGCCAGAGCCGGCCTCGCCAAAGACGCCTTTGCCGCCCTCGACCGCGGCGACCGCGACGAGGCGCTGGAGGGTCTGATCGGGACGCTGAGCGAGCTACCGCACGACGGCGACGCCGCCAGCGGTGGCCTCGACGCCGAGGAAGCCCGCGACCTCCTCCGCCGCGCAATCATCGGCATCCTCGACGAGGCCGACCCCGCCGACCCTAAATCTCGCCGCTACCGCCGCAAATTGGCGGCTGCCCTCTAGGGAACATCTGTTCGCCTGGCTAGAATCGATGTGAGTGGCTGCCTCTGAGCGAATCGTCATCTCTGGCGCCCGGGAGCACAACCTCAAGGACGTCGATCTTGAGCTGCCCCGGGACGCGCTGATCGTCATCACCGGCCTTTCGGGGTCCGGGAAGTCGAGCCTTGCTTTCGACACGATCTACGCCGAGGGGCAGCGGCGCTATGTGGAGTCGCTGTCGGCATACGCGCGGCAGTTCCTCGGGCTGATGGAGAAGCCCGACGTCGACTCGATCGAGGGGCTCTCGCCGGCGATCTCGATCGACCAGAAGACCACTTCCAGGAACCCGCGCTCGACGGTCGGGACCGTAACCGAGATTTATGACTACCTGCGGCTCCTGTGGGCGCGGATCGGGACGCCGCACTGCCCCGAGTGCGGCGAGGAGATCACCGGCCAGACCCAGGAGCAGATCGTCGACCGGCTGATGACCCTGGAGGACGGGACGAAATTCATGGTGATGGCGCCGGTCGTCCGCGGCCGCAAAGGCGAGTACGGCAAATTGCTCGACCAGATGCGGCTCGAGGGCTACTCGCGGGCCAAAATCGATGGCGAGCTGCTGCGCCTTGACGAGAAGATCGAGCTCGACAAGAAGTACAAACACGACGTCTCGATCGTCGTCGACCGCTTGGTGATGAAATCGGAGCTGCGCCGCCGCCTCTCGGAGTCGGTCGAAGCGGCCGCCGGTCTTGCCGCCGGTCTGGTCGAAGTCGAGATCATCGAGGGCAAGGGGGCTGCCGGCAGCAAGGGCGCCGAGCATCCGGGAGGGACGATGCTCTTCAGCGAGCAGTTCGCCTGCCTCAACTGCGGCACCTCGATCCCCGAGCTGGAGCCGCGGATCTTCTCCTTCAACTCCCCGCACGGCGCCTGCGACCGCTGCCACGGCCTCGGCTTCCAGCGGGTAATCGATCCCGAGCTGGTCGTCCCTGACCCGACGCTCTCGTTGGCCGAGGGCGCCCTGCAGCCCTGGAACCGCGGCATTAGCGCCTACTGGAAGCGGTTGGTCGCCTCCGTCGCCGAGGCCTACGGCGTCGACGTCGACAAGCCGTGGTCGAAGCTGACGGCCGAGGAGCGGGAGATCTTCCTCTACGGGACCGGCGAGGAGCGCCACCACGTCTCCTACACCAACCGCTTCGGGCGCCGGCGCTCCTACAAGGTCCGCTTCGAGGGAATCGTCAACAACCTGCAGCGCCGCTACGAAGAGACCGACTCTGAGTCCAACCGCGAGCGGATCGAGGGCTACATGGCCGAGCAGCCCTGCCCCGCCTGCAAGGGCGCGCGGCTGCGGCCGGAGAGCCTCGCGGTCAAGGTCGGCGGCCTCAGCATCGCCGAGTACAGCGACCTCTCCGCCCAGGCGGCCTCGCAGTGGATCCGCGAGCTGGAGATGACCGACACCGAGCGGGCGATCGCGCGGCTGATCGTGCGCGAGATCACCGAGCGGCTCTCCTTCCTCGAGAACGTCGGCATCGGCTACCTCTCGCTGGCCCGCTCGGCCCGCACGCTCTCCGGCGGCGAGGCGCAGCGGATCCGGCTGGCCACCCAGATCGGCTCCCACCTCGTCGGGGTGATGTACGTGCTCGACGAGCCCTCGATCGGGCTGCACCAGCGCGACAACGAGAAGCTGATCGCCACCCTCGACCGCCTCCGCGACCTCGGCAACACGGTGATCGTGGTCGAGCACGACGAGGGGACGATGATGGCGGCCGACCACCTCGTCGACCTCGGGCCGGGCGCCGGCGAACACGGCGGCCACGTGATCTCCGCCGGGACGCCGAAGCAGGTCGCCAAGGACCCGAGCTCGCTGACCGGGCAGTACCTGTCCGGGAAGAAAAAGATCGAGGTGCCGGCGGAGCGGCGCAAGTCGACCGGCGAGCTGGTCGTCCGCGGCGCCCGCGAACACAACCTCAAGGACGTCGACGTGATGGTCCCCCTCGGGGTCTTCTGCTGCGTCACCGGCGTCTCCGGCTCGGGCAAGTCGACGCTGGTCAACGAGACCCTGCACCACGCGGTCGCCAACCGCCTGCACCAGGCAAAGCTGCGCCCGGGCGCCCACGAGGGCATCGACGGCCTCGATCAGATCGACAAGATCATCAACATCGACCAGTCACCGATCGGGCGCACCCCGCGCTCCAACCCGGCCACCTACACCGGCGTCTTCGACCACATCCGGGCGCTCTTCACCCAGACCCAGGAGTCGCGGGCACGCGGCTACAAGCCCGGCCGCTTTTCCTTCAACGTCAAAGGTGGGCGCTGCGAGGTCTGCAAAGGCGACGGCCAGATCAAGATCGAGATGCACTTCCTGCCCGACGTCTACGTCCCCTGCGAGCAGTGCCACGGCAAGCGCTACAACCGCGAGACGCTCGAGGTCCGCTTCAAAGGCAAGAACATCGCCGACGTCCTCGAGATGTCGGTCGAGGAGGCGGTCGGGTTCTTCGAGAACGTGCCGAAGATCGCCCGTCGCCTGCGCACCCTCAACGACGTCGGCCTCGGCTACATCCGCCTCGGGCAGGCGGCGACGACGCTTTCCGGCGGCGAGGCGCAGCGGGTCAAGCTCGCCACCGAGCTCTCCAAAGTCGCCACCGGCGACACCCTCTACATCCTCGACGAGCCGACCACCGGGCTCCACTTCGCCGACGTCCAGCGGCTGCTCGACGTCCTCGGCCGCCTGGTCGACGCCGGCAACAGCGTGGTCGTGATCGAGCACAACCTCGACGTGATCAAGACCGCCGACTGGCTCATCGACCTCGGCCCCGAGGGTGGTGAAGCCGGCGGTGAGATCGTCGCCACCGGCACCCCCGAGCAGGTCGCCGCCGTCGCCGGCTCCTACACCGGAAGCTTCCTCCGCGACCTCGTCGTGCCGGCGAAGACGAAACGGCGTGCCGCAAAACGCGAGTTATCCGCAGCGGCCTAAGCCACCCCTTTAAGCAGAAAGCCCTGGTTTCCAGGCATAGAAGCGCTTAAGGTGGGTAGTGCACTTCGCGGGAGCGGGGGCAACCAATAGAGGAGGAACCGATGTCAGCATTGAGTTCACGGGTTTGGTTCGCGGTTGCGGGCCTTGCCGTCATCGCTCTGGTCGCCGTTGGTTGCGGTGGCGGCGGAGACGACACGACCGGCGGCGGCGGTGAAAGCGGCGGCGGTGGTGGCGGTGGAACGATCGCCCTCCTGCTCCCGGAAAACGAAACGCCGCGCTACGAAACCAACGACAAACCGGGGATCGAAAAAGCGGTCTCGGAAAAATGCCCCGACTGCGAAGTCATCTACTTCAACGCCGGCGGTGATGCCGAAAAGCAGCAGTCCCAGGGCGAAGCGGCCCTGACCAAGGGCGCCGAAGTGATGATCCTCGATCCGATGGACTCCAAATCGGCCGCCTCGATCGTCGAAAAAGCGAACGCCCAAGGCGTGCCGGTGGTCAGCTACGACCGCCTGATCGAAAACTCCGAAGTAGCCGCCTACATCTCCTTCGACAACGAACGGGTTGGCGAACTGCAGGCCGAATCGCTGTCGAAAAAACTGAAAGAAGACGGCAAAGCCAGCGGCCCGATCATCAAGATCAACGGTGATCCGGCCGACCCGAACGCGGCGCTCTTCAAGAAAGGCTCTAGCAAGGGCTTCGAAGAAGCCGGGGTCAAGGTCGCCAAGGAATACGACACCCCTGGCTGGACCGCCGAAAACGCCCAGCGCGAGGCGCAGCAGGCGATCACCTCACTCGGTAACGACGGGTTTTGGGGCATCTACGCCGCTAACGACGACACCGGCGGCGGCGCGATCGCGGCGATGAAAGGCGCCGGCATCAACCCCGAAGAACGGCCTGTCACCGGCCAGGACGCGACGGTTGCCGGACTCCAGCGCATCCTCGCCGGCCAGCAGTACATGACCGTGTACAAGGCGATCCCGCCGGAGACGGAAATCAGCGCCGAAATCGCGATCGCCCTGCTCGAAGGCGAAGAAGTCCCGCAGGACAAAGTCACGGAAGAAATCAACAACGGCAAGACCGACGTCCCGTCGGTGCTGCTTGAACCGATTGCGGTGACCAAAGACAACGTCAAGGACACGGTGATTAAAGACGGGTTTGTGACGGCCTCGGAACTCTGTACGAGCGCCTACCAAACCGCCTGCAAAGAAGCGGGAATCTCGGGCTGAGATGGCCGCGAACGGCACTCCGCTCCTCGAGCTGGAGGGCATAAGCAAGCGATTCGGCCCGGTCCAAGCGTTGGACCGGGTCGACTTCACCGTCAGTGCCGGCGAGGTCGTGGGCCTCGTCGGCGACAACGGTGCCGGCAAGTCGACGCTGGTTAAGGCGATCGCCGGAATCAACCCGCCCGACGAAGGCACGGTCCGCTTCGAGGGCAAAGAGGTGCGGATCCACAAACCCCAGGACGCGACCGAACTGGGGATCGCCACCGTCTACCAGGACCTGGCGCTCTGCGACAACCTCGACGTCGTCAACAATCTCTTCCTCGGTCGCGAGGAGAGGGCGGCGGGGGCCGGCCAGGTCACCCGTCAGCTCGACGAGGTGAAGATGGAGCACGAGACCGCGGACCTGCTCTCGAACCTGGCGGTGACGATCCCGAGCCTGCGCAGCGAGGTGGGGACGCTCTCCGGCGGCCAACGCCAGCAGGTCGCGGTCGCCCGTTCCCTGCTCGGCGACCCGAAAGTCGTGATGCTGGACGAGCCGACCGCGGCGCTCGGCGTGCCGCAGACCAAACAGGTGCTGGAGCTGATCCGGCGTCTGCGTGAGCGCAACCTCGGCGTCGTCGTGATCAGCCACAACCTGGCCGATGTCTTCGCGATCTGCGACCGCGTTTTCGTCCTCCGCCTCGGCAAGGCGGCTGGGGAGTTCAAGGCCGAAGACACGACCGAGGAGCACGTAATCGGTGCGATCACCGGCCTCGCCGAGAACCGCGAGAACAACGAGGCCGATCGCGAGAAAAACGAGCGCAAGCCGGAGGAGGAGGGGGCATGAGCGCAGCCGAGTCGACCGTCGACGGCGCCCAGGACGGGCAGGGCTCAACCAGGGGACAGGCCATCCGCCGCCTGGTCCAAGGCGATCTCTCCTCGGTCCGGGTGGTGCTCGGCCTGGTCGTGATCGCGATCATCTTCCAGGTCCAGGAAGACCGCTTCCTCTCGGCCGAGAACCTGACCAACCTGATGCTGCAGATCACCACGATCGGGTTGATCTCGGTCGGGATCGTCTACGTGCTGTTGCTGGGGGAGATCGACCTCTCGGTCGGCGCCGTCAGCGGCCTCTCGGCCGCGGTGATGGCCGTCTTGAGCGTCAACCACGGCTGGAACGCGTACCTGGCGATCGCCGCCGCGGTCGCGGTCGGGGCGGCGATCGGTTTCCTCCAGGGCTCGTTGTTCAGCCGCTTCGTCGTCCCCTCCTTCGTCGTCACCCTGGCGGGATTATTGGCCTGGGAAGGGGCGTTGCTGCAGGTTCTGGGAAAGACCGGCTCGCTCAACATCAACGACCCCAAAATCACCGGCCTCGCCAACACCTTCTACTCGGACACGGTCGGCTGGATCTTCGCCGTCGTGATCATCGCCGCTTACGGAGCCGTGCTGGCGATGGGGTACCGAAAACGTGTCGCCGCCGGACTCGGCGATGGCGGGCCGCTGCCGCTGATAATCCGCTTCGTCTTCCTCTCGGCGCTCGTGATCGCCGCCGTCGCGATCCTCAACTCCGACCGCGGCGTGCCGCTGGCGGTGATGATCCTGCTCGGATTTGTCGTTGGGATGGAGTACGTCGCCAAGCGCACCACCTTCGGCCGCCACGTGTTCGCCGTCGGCGGCAACGCCGAGGCGGCGCGCCGGGCCGGCATCCGCGTCAACGCCGTCCGGGTCGCGGTCTTCACGATCTCCGGCTCGATGGCGGCGATCGGCGGCGTGATGGCGGCCTCGCGCCTCTTCGCCGTCAACCAGAACTCCGGCGGCAACGAACTCCTGTTGCTGGCGATCGCCGGCCCCGTGATCGCCGGCACCAGCCTCTTCGGCGGCCGCGGTTCGGTCTGGACGGCGCTCCTCGGAGCCCTAGTGATCGGCTCGATCTCCAACGGCATGGACCTGCTCTCGCTCTCCTCGGCGGTGAAACTGATGGTCACCGGTGGCGTCCTCCTGCTCGCCGTCCTGGTCGACGCCGTCGCAAGGCAGCAGCGCCAGACCTCGGGCCGCGTCTAGAGCTCGCTCAGCGGGCGACGAGAAGGCTGGCGCCGATGGCGCCGCCGAGGTCTCCGAGCGAGGCGACGCGGACGGCGGGCGGGCATTCGTCGACGAAGAGGTGCTTGCCCATCTCCTTCGTCAGGGGCTCCATCAGCCGCTCGCCGAAGCGGATGCCGAGGCCGCCGCCGAGGATCACCGCTTCGACGTCGAGCAGGTTGATCGCCGAGGCAATCCCGGTGCCGAGGGCCTCGATCGCCCGCTCGATCAGCTCTTCGGTGAGCTTGTCCTCGTGGTCGAGGGCGCGCTCCCAGATGCCGCTGGTCAGGCGCGGTTTCTCGTGTTTCTGCATCAGCTTGAAGAGGTCGGTCTTCTCGCCATCCTCGTGCCGCCGGCGCGCCTCGGCTTCCATCGCCGAGCGCCCGGCGTAGGCCTCGAGACAGCCGCGACGTCCGCAGGGGCACTTAGCCCCACCGCGCTTGACGACCACATGGCCGATCTCGCCGGCGGCGCCGCGGCCCAGCCACGGCTTGCCGTCGAGGATGAGGCCGCCGCCGACGCCGGTTCCCCAGAAGACGCCGATCAGGCTCTGGAACTCCTTGCCGGCCCCGAGCGCGAACTCGGCTTCGGTCGCGACTTGGACGTCGTTGCCGATCTTCACCTCAGCCCCGAGCGCTTCTTTCAGCTTTTCTCCAAGCGGGAAGCTGCCTTCCCAGTCCGGGAGGTTGCGGGCGGAGGAGACGGTGCCCGTCTTCTCGTCGGCGTCGCCGGGCGAGCCGACCCCGATGCCCTTCAAGGCGCTCGTCTCGACGCCGGCGGCCGCCGCCGCCTCGCGCAGAGCTGCCGCCATCGCCGCGGCGACGTCCTCCGGGCCGCCCTCGGTCGGCGTCGGGTGGCGCGCTTCGCCCGTCACCTCGCCGGCGGCGTCGACGATCGCCGCCTGGATCTTCGTCCCACCGAGGTCGATGCCGCCGCGCAGGTCCGCCATGCCTGCGAGTCTACGGCCGATGAGCGGCTGGAGGCTGTGGTGGGCGAAGCGGCGCTGGTATGAGCGCAACCGGCGGCTTCTGCGGCGCTGGCGGATCAACCGCCACGCCGCCCGCGGCGGCTTCTTCATCCGCCACCCGGTCGAGGGCGAGGTGCTGGAGGCGCTTGACGACGGGCGGCTGAAGATCGGCGCCGGAACCCTCCTGGAGCCAGGCTGCTGGTTGACCCTGGCGCCGGGGGCGCGGATCGAGATCGGCGAGGGCTGCTTCCTCAACCGCGGGGTGATGATCGCCGCCTACGAGAGCGTCACGATCGGGGACCACACGATGTTCGCCAACGGCTGCTTCGTCGGCGACGGTGAGCACCGCTACGACGACCCAACCAAGCCGATCACCTGGCAGGGCTTCACCTCGAAAGGACCGGTCAGCATCGGCTCCAACTGCTGGTTCGGGGTCAACTGCGTGGTGACCAGCGGCGTCAGCGTCGGCGAGCGCTGCGTGGTCGGCGCCAACTCGGTCGTCAACCGCGACCTCGAGGGCGCGACGATCGCAGCCGGGGCGCCGGCGAAGCCGATCCGCAAGATCGAGTTCGCCGGCGAGGGCTCGAGCAAACCGGCTTAGGCGCTCCCGGCCGCCTCACCCAGGGGCGGGGTGAAGGCAGGCGTGAAGATCCGCGCCAGCACGATGCTGAGCTCGTAGAGGAGGACCAGCGGCACCGTCTCGATGATCATCGAGACGGGGTCGACCCCCGGCAGGCAGGCGGCGGCGACCGCGCAGCCCAGATAGGCGTAGCGGCGGTTGCTCTTCAGCTGCTCGACCGAGACGATGCCGAGCCGGGTTACGGCGAGGATCCCGACCGGGACCTGGAAGACGACGCCGCAGGCGAGCAGGGTGGTTGCGAAGAAGCTGTAGAACTCGCTGGCCCGGACCTGGATGTTGAACTGGGCGTCGTTGAAGTTGAGCAGGAAGCTGGTCGCGGCGGGCAGGACCACGAAGTAGCCGAAGGCAACGCCGGCGAGGAAGAGCACCGGGATCAGCAGGAGCAGGGGCAGTACCACCCGCTGCTGACCCTTGCTGAAGGCAGGCAGGAGGAACGCGTAGGCCTGGAATAGCACCACCGGCAGCGCCAGGATCAGCGCTCCGTAGGCGGAGACGGTCAGCGTCGTCGTAAACGGCTCGGTGACGCCGAAGGTGATTAGTCGCTCGTGGCCGGAGGGCAGGGGCCCGTTTGCCAGCTGGAGCAGCAGGTCGCTCTGCCAGAAACAGAGGGCAAAAGCGACGCCGAGGGCCGCCAGCGAGACGACGATTCGCTCCCGCAGCTCGCCGAGGTGGTCGACCAGGTCGACCTTGTCCTCGTGGGAGATTGGCTTCAGGCGGCGCATCTCGGCTAGCTCAGGCGTGGGTGTCCGCGGTCTTGGCCTCGGCTGGCTCGACCTCGGGGGTGGGGTGCTCACCGCTGATCGTGCCGCGGAACTCGCTGATGCCGCGGCCTAGCGACTTGCCTAGCTCGGGGAGCTTTTTCGGTCCGAAGACGATCAGAGCGACAAGCAGGACGAGGAAGATCTCGATGGGTCCGATGTTGGGCATGGGGCCTCCTTTGGAGGGCAGTGGAGGGGTGATGGAAAGTGGGCGGGCGGCGCCTCGGCCGAAGCGCCGCCCGCCCACATCGGGGTGGCTACTGGAGGAAGCCGGTCTTTTCGACGGCCTTGAGGACTTCGGCCGCGGTCATCGGTTTGTCGAAGGCGCCGTGCGGGGCCATGTTGGCCGGCGTCGGCTTCAGCAGGAGGCCTGCCACCGAGGCATGCCGGGCCTCGACCGAGTGGATCGAGAGCGCCGCGGCCACGTAGGCCGGGTTGGTGATGTTCAGCGCCTGGCCGGCGTAGGCGGCGACGCCGGTGTTCTCCAGCGCCACCGAGGTCTTGAGGAAGGCGGCGTGGTCGGCGGTGGTGTTGCCGAAGTCGACCTTCGGCGGCTTCACCGCTTTGCTCCCGAGCGCCTTCTTGAGGAAGGCGACATGGGCGTTCTCGTCGGTGGTGGTCCGCTTCAGGAAGGCCTGCTCCTGGGCGCCCTTGAGGAAGGTCTTCTTCTTGTTGTTGGCGGTCGCCTCGTTGTAGAAGGCGGCCTCGAGGTACTCGAGGGTGAGGGCGTAGTTGAGGATGCCGATGTCGCCCTTGCCGAAGCTCGCGGGCGGTCGGCCCTTGCCTGCGGCCATCGCCGCTGCCGGGGTGAGGGCGCTGAGCAGGGCGCCGCCGCCGATCAGTCCGCCTCCTGCCAGGCCGGCCTTCTTGAGGAAGCCCGCCCGGGTGTCTCCGGTGCTCTCAAGCGTCTCGACGGCATCGTGCGCCGCCTCCTGCACAACTGCCTCGATCTTTGATGAAGCCATCGGTGGTCCTTCCGAGCTAGTGGTCTTTCACGCTCCTGCGCAGGGAAGCGACGCCCGGATCACCGCAAAGGGATGTTTTTCTGTCGCCGATGTCACAGAAGTGCGACGAAGTGCGCCATAATTTCCTCCTGAACGGCCGTGACCCGTAGGGCATGGACCTATGAACTCCAATCTCCTCGCCGATAACCCTCGTCCCACCGTGGCCGCCCCCGCCCTGCGCACGAAGGCCGAGCTCCGCGCTGCGGTTGCGGAGGCGAAGCGCGCGGGGGAGACGGTCGGCTTCGTGCCGACGATGGGCTACCTGCACGACGGGCACCTCTCGCTGATCCGCGCCGCTCGCGCCGAATGCGACCTGGTGGTGATGAGCCTCTTCGTCAACCCGACCCAGTTCGGCGCCAGCGCGGACCTCGATCGCTACCCGCGCGACGAGGAGCGCGACCTGCGGCTTGCCGGCGAGGCTGGCGCCGACCTCGTCTTCGCCCCCGCCGTCGAGGAGATTTACCCGAACGGTCTAAAAGACATAGCCACCTATGTCGAAGTGACCGGTCAGCTGACCGGCGTCCTCGACGGCGATCCCTCCCGCCGCGGTCCCGAGCACTTCCGCGGCGTCACCACCGTCGTCGCCAAGCTCTTCAACCTCGTCGGTCCCGACGTCGCCTACTTCGGCCAGAAGGACGCGCAGCAGGCGGTGGTGATCCGCCGCATGGTCCGCGACCTCGACTTCCCGGTGCGGATCGAGGTGCTGCCGACGGTCCGCGAGCCCGACGGCCTGGCGATGAGCTCCCGCAACGCCTACCTCGGCCCCGAGGACCGCCAGCGCGCCACCGCGCTCAACCGCGCCCTCGCGACGGCCGAGCGCCGCGCCCGCGAGGGCGGCCTCGGGATCGGCCTCGAGTCCGCCCGCCGCGAGCTCGCCGCCGTCGGAATCGAACCCGAGTATCTCGAGGCCCGCGACGCGGAGACGCTGGAGCCTGTGCACGCGCTCGAGGACCGCCCGGTCCTCGTCCTCGTGGCCGCCCAGGTCGGCCCCGCCCGCCTGATCGACAACGTCTTGATCCGACCAACCAAAGCCAACTTGCAGTCCTAACCTGCCCGCGAAAGGGGAGACAGTGCAGAGACAGATGCTGAAGTCGAAGATCCACCGGGCGACGGTGACCGACTGCGACGTCGACTACATCGGCTCGATCACGATCGACACCGAGCTGATGACCGGCGCCGACCTGATCACCAACGAGCAGGTCCACGTCTGGGACGTCGACAACGGCTCCCGCTTCGTCACCTACGTGATCGACGGCGAGCCAGGCTCGGGGACGATGCAGGTGAACGGTGCCGCCGCCCACCTGGTCGAGCCCGGCCACAAGATCATCGTCGCCTCGTTTGGCGCTTACGACGAAGAAGACCTCGAGCGCTACTCCCCGGTCGTCGTCCACGTCGATGACGACAACAAGGCAATCGCTGTTGACAGCCACCCGGAGGTGCTTCTCAAATGAGCTCTGGAGCCCGATCCCACACCGCCCCCGAGACTGCCGGCGCCGAGCAGCGGCGGCCGGTCAGCCTGCCCCGTCTGGAAGAGATGAAGGCGCAGGGCGAACCGATCGTCATGGTCACCGCCTACGACTACCCCTCGGCGACCGTGGCCGAGGCGGCCGAAGTCGACATCGTCCTCGTCGGCGATTCCGCCGCCAACGTGGTCCTCGGCTACCCGGACACGAAGCTGGTGACGATGGAGGAGATGCTCGTCCTCGGCAAAGCCGTGCGCCGCGGCCTGAAGACGCCGCTGATGGTCGGCGACATGCCGATGGGCAGTTACGAGGCCTCCAATGAGGAAGCGATCCGCAACGCCCAGCGCCTGGTCAAGGAGACCGGTTGTCAGGTGGTCAAGCTCGAGGCCGGCGGCGTCATCGTCGAGCGCGCCCGGGCGATCGTCCAGTCCGGCATCCCGGTGATGGGCCACGTCGGCCTCACCCCCCAGACCGCGACCGCGATCGGCGGCTACAAAGCCCAGGGCAAGAGCGCCAAGAGCGCAATCAAGCTGCTCGAGGACTGCCTCGCCCTGCAGTCGGTCGGCTGCTTCGCGATCGTGATCGAGGCCGTCCCCTCGGCGATTACCGACGAGATCGCCAAAAAGCTCGAGGTGCCGACGATCGGCATCGGCGCCGGCCCTGGCACTTCAGGCCAGGTCCTCGTCTTCCACGACCTGCTTGGGATCACCACCGGCCACATGGCGAAGTTCGTCAAGCGCTACGCGGACGTCCACGAGACGATGGTCGCGGCGGTCGCGAACTACCGCGACGAGGTCCGCCGCCGCCAGTTCCCCGAGCCCGAGCACGTCTACAGCGTCGAGCCCGCCGAGCTCGACGAGTTCCGCCGTTACCTCAACGAGGAGAGCCTGGCCAGCGCCAAGGGCTGGGAGTGGGAGCCGCTGCCGTAAGTTCGGCTATCGCCGCATGGCAGTCGAAGCCCTTGCAGCCCTGGCTTCCGCCCGGCGGAAGCAGGACTGGCGCGGGTTGAAGGCGCTGACGCGGCAGAGGACGGCGTGGAAGTGGGGGCCGGTCAGGGGGAGGAGGCCGCTACCGAGGAGGCGGACGGCGAGGGAGCCGGTCCAGGAGGCGGGGGAGCCCTTGTGACCGGCTTTGTAGTGGGCGCGGCCGCTGAAGGGGGCATCTAGCGCGAGGCGGGCGGTCGCGGGGTCGACGCCGCGGCGGCTGATCCTGATCCTTCCGGGAGCCGCGAGCTGCATCGCCGAGCGGAAGACCCGCACCCGGCCCACCTGCTCCTGCCGGGAAGCGGTGACGATCGAGAAGAGCTCCTTGCGGGGGATCGGGATCCCGCGTGGCGGTTCCAGGCTGATCGCGGTGAAGCGGGTGAGGGCGCCTTCGGAGCGGGAGCGGGCCGAGAGCAGGGTGAGGTTGAAGCCGAAGGGGTCGGCGTTGGCGCTGCTGGCGATCGCCGGCCGGGCGTGGTGCCGGCGGTGCTTACGAACCGGGACGAGGCGGCAGACCTGCCGGTAGGAGCGCCGCACCTCGCCGTGCAGCTTGCCGACAGCGAGGCGGGTGTAGCCATGCTGGCCGTCGAATTCGATCGTGCCGCGGAAGCGGCCGACCTCGCGCTGGGGAGCGCGGCCGCGGCAGAGCAGGCGCTTGGCGTGCTTGTGGGGATGCTTGGGGCGCGTGCGGGGGAAGGGGCGCCGCTTGCCGTGGAAGCGCAACGACACCTTCCCGAACCGTCCGAAGTCGGCCTTCACCTGGTGGCGGCTGACCTTGCCCTTGGTCGTGTACGAGGCGAGCTGGCCGCCCTTGGCGACGGTCAGGGTCACCCGGTGATGGCCGAGGGTGTCGACGGAGACGTCGTAGCTGCGCGTCCCGACGCCGCTCATCGTCAGGTGCAGGCTGCGTGGGCGGACTTCGTCGCCGGGCCGCGCGGCGGCGCCAGCCGGCAGCAGGAGGATTACGGCCACAACCCCAGCCATGGGACCGATGGCGCGCCTGAAGCGCCGCAGACGCGCACTTGCACTCATAGACCTAGAGCGTTCGCGTTTCCTCCCGCGTTTCCTTTCCCTGCAAGCGGCGAACTACGATGCGCGGGGATGCCGATCTACGAGTTCGAGTGCGAGGCGTGCGGAGCGCGGTTCGAGGAGCTGGTCGCGGCGGGGGCCGCGGTCGCCTGCCGCGAGTGCGGCTCGGAGCGGACGCGGCGGCTCTTCTCGAACGTGGCGCCGCCCGGACGTCAGCCGCGGGGGGCAAAGGTGCGGTCGGACGAATCGCGGCGCAGCGAGCGCGAGGCGGCGCGGCAGGATCGCATGTCGGAGTCGCGCAAGCGGCGGGCGCTGGGGGAGAAGCCATGAGTGCGAGCGCCGCCGAGCGACGGGAGCAGCTGGTCGAGCTCTTCAAAGAAGTGCAGCGCTGCGAGAAGTGCCCCCTGCACGAGACCCGGACCAAGGTGGTCTTCGGGGCCGGCAACGCCGACGCCGACCTAATGTTCGTCGGCGAGGCGCCCGGCGCCGAAGAGGACCGCCAGGGCCTGCCGTTCGTCGGCCGCGCCGGGCAGCTGCTGAACCAGCTGCTGGAGGAGATCGGGCTCTCGCGCGAGGAGGTCTTCATCGCCAACGTGCTGAAGAACCGGCCACCCGGCAATCGCGACCCGCAGCCGCTGGAGATCGAGGCCTGCGAGCCGTGGCTGTGGCGGCAGGTGGGGCTGATCGAGCCGCGCGTCGTCTGCACCCTCGGCAACTTCTCGACCAAGCTGCTGACCGGCAGCCCGACCGGCATCACCAAGGTCCGCGGCACCCCGCAGGTGCACGAGCTCGGCGGTCGCATGGTCTACCTGCTGCCGCTCTTCCATCCCGCCGCCGCGCTGCGCACGCCGGCGGTGAAGGAGACCCTGCGGGCCGACTTCGCGACGATCCCGGAGCTGCTGCAGCGGCCGCTCCCCGATCCCGTCCCCAGCGCCGAGGAGATGGCCGAGGCGGAGGAAGAAGGGGGGACGACCCCGCCGCCGCCCAGCGACCAACTCGGGTTCTTCGGATGAGCGCGGAGGTTGTCGAGTCGAAGTCGGCGGCGGAGACGGAAGCCCAGGGTGCCCGCATCGCCGAGCGCCTGCAGCCGGGCGACGTCGTCCTCCTCTCCGGCGACCTCGGCGCCGGCAAGACGACGCTGATCCGCGGCGCCTGCCGCGCCCTCGGCATCACCAGCCCGGTCACCTCGCCCACCTTCACGATCGGCCAGCGCTACGTGGGCGGCCGGATGCCGGTCTCCCACCTCGACCTCTACCGCCTCGAGAGCCTCGATGACGAGGACCCGGCGCTGCTCGACGACTACCTGCGCCCCGACGCGGTCGCCTTCGTCGAGTGGCCGGGGGCGGGGGAGGGCTTGCTCGGCCGCCCGGCGCTGGAGGTGCGGCTCGCGCACGTCGATGAGGAGAGCCGCCGAATAGAAGTCCAGTGGCAGAGCGCACCCCGTCCCTCCTGAGCGTGTTCGGGTAGGGGCGGACTCAACTTGTAGCATCGACGCTCGAATTTCCACGCAAGAAAGGCAGGACGATGAAGGGATTGAAGACGCTGATGGCTCTGGCGCTGGTGACCGGGCTGCTGGCTGTGGTGGCGCCCGCCGGCGCGAGCGCGGCCGCCTACAAGCACTACGTCGGCTGCGGGGTCTCCAAGAACGCCAAGCCCGCCCACGCCTGCCCGAAGAAGGCGAAGAAGGGAGCCTTCTTCAAAAGCCTGAACGGCGACGTCGCCTACACCGTCTGCGTCAAGTTCCCGAGCGGGAAAAACCTCTGCGCGCAGTCCCAGGAAGCCGAACAGGGGACGCTCTACGTCAACAAGATCACCTCGACGATCGTCGGCCGCCACGTTGTCAGCTGGTACGTGAAAGGCCAGAAAGTCGGGTCCTGGGCTTTCAAGGTCACGGGATAGCGCGCCCCTGATCGTCGTCGGCTTCGACACCGCGACGGTTGACACCGTCGCCTGCGCCTGGCGCGATGGCGAGGTCCTGCACGAGTCGCAGCTGGGGCTGTCCCCGCAGGGGCGGCCCCGCCACGCGACCGGCCTCCTGGCCGAGGTCGAGCAGGCTGCTGCGGCGGCCGGCGGCTGGGACCGCGTCGACCTTCTCGCGGTCGGCCTCGGGCCCGGCACCTTCACCGGGATCAGGGTCGGGATCGCAACCGCCCGCGGCCTCTCGGTCAGCCTTGGGCTGCCGGCGCGCGGCGTCTGCACGCTCGACGCGCTCGGCCGCGGCATCCGGGAGCAGGACGGGGGCTTGGCGCTGGCTGTGCTCGACGGCTGGCGGGGCGAGGTCTTTGCCGCGCTCTACGGCCCTGAGGGCGAGCGGCTCTGGGAGCCGGCGGTCCTGCGGCCGGAGGAGCTGGCCGAGCGGGTTGCTTCATTGGAGGAGACCCCGTCGGTGGCCGGTTCCGGGGCGGTACGATTCCGCCAAGAGCTGACTCGCGACGGTGTCCGCATCGCGGACGATTCCGACCCCGTCCACCGAGTCGCGGCGCGGCACCTGTGTGCTCTCGCGGCGGCAGCGGCGGGCGAGGCGGGCGAGGAGCTCGTCCCGATCTACCTCAGACCCCCCGACGCGGAGCGGTGGCGTGAGCGAGACGCTTCACAAAGAGCCAAGTGAGCTGACCCAAGAGGTCGAGGTCCGCAGGCTCGCCTACAGCGACCTGCCGGCGGTGATCTCGATCGAGCGGCGCTCGTTCCCGACCCCGTGGTCGCTGGCGATGTTCGTGCTCGAGCTCTCAAAGCCGTCGGGGATCTGCCTCGCCGCCACCGCCGGCGGCGAGCTGCTCGGCTACGTGGTCTGCTCGCGCTACGACCAGGTCTGGCACCTGATGAACATCGCCGTCGCCCCCGAGCACCGCGGCAGCGGCGTCGCCGGGCGACTGATGAAGCGGCTGATTGCCGAGGCCCAGGGAGGGCTGCCGTTCACGCTCGAGGTCCGCGTCTCCAACCACCGGGCGATCGGGATGTATGAGCGTTTCGGCTTCCGCTCCGCCGGCGTGCGTCCGCGCTACTACCACGACAACGGCGAGGACGCCCTGATCATGTGGTTGGACTGAGGTGGTCTCGATGACGAACGAGGGCCTGCTGCTGGCGATCGAGACCTCCTGCGACGACACCTGCGCCGCCGTCCTCGACGGCCCGCGCATCCTCAGCAACGTGATCTCCTCGCAGGCGAAAGCCCACGAGGGCTTCGGCGGCGTCGTCCCCGAGGTCGCGGCGCGCCACCACCTGGAGCTGGTCGAGCCGGTGGTCGAGGCGGCGCTGGCCGAGGCGGGGGTGACGCTGGATGACGTCGAAGCGGTCGCCGCCACCGTCGGGCCGGGGCTGATCGGGGCGCTGCTGGTCGGGATCAGCGCCGCCAAGGGGATCGCCGCCGCCCGGCGGCTGCCGTTCATCCCGGTCGACCACCTCCAGGGCCACGTCGCCGCCAACTTCCTCGAGCCCGAGCCGCTGGAGCCGCCCTTCCTCTGCCTGATCGCCAGCGGCGGCCACACGATGCTGGTCGGGGTCCGCGACCACGCGGGCTACGAGCTGCTCGGCCAAACCCTCGACGACGCCGCCGGCGAGGCCTTCGACAAGTCGGCGCGACTTCTCGGGCTCGGCTACCCCGGCGGGCCGCTGATTCAGAAGGAGGCCGAAGAGGGGGACCCGCAGGCTTTCGAGATGCCGGTGGCGATGGCGCGCGGGCCGGGCCTCGACTTAAGCTTCAGCGGCCTCAAGACGGCGGTCCTCTATCGCTGCCGCGAACTGGGGGAGGAGGGGGTGCGGGAGCGGCGGGCCGACGTTGCCGCCTCTTTCCAGGCGGCCGTGGTCGAGCAGTTACGGACGAAGCTGAAACGGGCGCTGAAGGGCGGCGAGTGGGATGCCGTCGCGCTCGGCGGCGGCGTCGCCGCCAACGGTCCCCTGCGCGAAGCGGTCTCCCGGCTCTGTGAGGAGATGGAGGTGCGGCTGAAGCTGGTCCCGATCGCCCTCTGCACCGACAACGCAGCGATGATCGGCTCCGCCGCCCGCTACGTCGAGCCGATTCCGTACCCCGACTACCTCGGCTACGACGCTTTCGCCAGCGGCGAAAAGGCCGCCGCAGTCGCTCACTGACCCGCGTGGCCGACGTCGTCGTCTACTCCCGTCCGGGCTGTCACCTCTGCGAGGAAGCCCTTGCGCAGATTGTCGGCTTCCACGAGGAGGGCTACCGCTTCGGGCTGCACGAGATCGACATCGAGAGCAACGACCTGCTGCTGCGGCGCTACCTCGAGCGGATCCCGGTGGTCGAGGTCGACGGGCTCGAGGTCTCCGAGCTGGTCCTCGACGCAGCCGCGGTTCGAGCCAGGCTCGATACTGTGGGGGCATGGTCGAGGTGATCGAGGAGTTCGACGCGGCAGGCGCCTTTCCGGTCGAAGGCGAGCGGCTTTCGCTCGGCGTCGCGGCTCGCCTCTCGCGCTACCTGCAGGTGCTGACGCAGGCACGGAAGATGGGCCGGGAGACGATCTCCTCGCAGGAGCTCTCCGAGTACACCCACATCAACCCGACCCAGATCCGGCGCGACCTCTCCGGCTTCGGCAAGTTCGGCAAGCGCGGGGTCGGCTACAACGTCGATTCGCTGGTCTCGGAGGTCCGCAAGATCCTCCGCACCTCTGGCCAGCACAACATCGCCCTCTTTGGCGCCGGCAACCTGGGTCAAGCGATTGCCACCTCGTCGATCTTCGCCGACCACGGTTTCCAGGTGGTGGCGGTCTTCGACAGCGACCCGAGCGTCGTCGGCAAGCAGATCGGCGACCTGCAGGTGCGCGACATCGGCGATCTGCCGAGCGTGGTCGCCGAGGAGGAGATCGTCGTCGGGGTGCTGGCGGTGCCCGCCGACGCCGCCCAGGACGTCGCCGACCGCCTGGTCAAAGCGGGCGTCAAGATCATCTTCAACTACTCCGAGCAGCTGCTGCAGGTGCCGCCCGAGGTGACCGTCCATACCTCCAGCCCCGCTGTCGACCTGCTCTACGCGCTCTACTTCTACTTGGCTTAGCGGCCGCGCCGATTCCCTTGCCGATCGAACTCGATCTCGCCCGCGAGAAGTTCGAGTCCTCGCAGGACTTCACGATCGGCCTCGAGGAGGAGTTCGCGATCGTCGACCCGCAGACGCTGGAGCTGGAGCACCGCTTCGAGGACGTGATCGCCGCTTGCCAGGGCGACGAGGTGCTGGCGGAGGCGGCGGCGGGGGAGCTGATCGCCTCCGAGGTCGAGATCCGCTCGGGGCGCGCGGAGACCTTTGCCGAGGCGGTGGAGAGGCAGCGCGAGCGGCGGGCCCGGCTGTTCGACCTGGTCGGCGGGATGAACCTGACCCTGGCGGCGATGGGGACGCACCCGTGGGCGAACTACCTCGACCAGCGGATCATCGACACGCCGCACTACAACCGGCTGCGGCACGAACTCGGCTGGGTCGCCCAGCGCAACAACACCTGGAGCCTGCACCTGCACATGGGCGTCTGCGGCGCCGACCGCGCGATCGCCGTCTGCGACCGGCTGCGCGAGCTGCTGCCGCTGCTGCTGGCGGTCTCGGCCAACTCGCCCTTCCTCGATCGCCGCGACTCCGGGCTGCACAGCGTCCGCTCGGAGATCTTCACGCGCACCTTCCCGCGCTGCGGCGTCCCCTCGCCGTTTCGCGACTGGGCCACCTACGCCGGTTTTGTCGAGACGCTCGAGCGGCTGGGCTCGGTGGTCGAGTCGACGCAGCTGTGGTGGAGCGTGCGACCGCACCACAGCTTCGGCACCGTCGAGGTGCGGATCTGCGACGCGCAGACGCGGGGGGACGAGTCCTTCGCCCTCGCCGAGCTGATCGCCGCCTGCATCGCCCAGAGCGCGCTCGACTACGACGAGTACGGCTACGAGGGCAAGGGGGCGCCGCTGGCTGACCGCGAGATTGAGGAGAACCTCTGGCGGGCGATCCGCTACGGCGCCGCTGGCCGGATGATCGACTTCCGCCGCGGCGAGGAGGTGCCGACCCGGGCGATGCTCGATCAGGTCCTGGTGTGGACCGAGCCGGCGCGGGCGCAGCTGGGCCTGGATCCGCGCCTGCCGGAGCGAAACGGGGCCCAGCGGGCGCGCGAGGCACTCGACAGCGGCGTCTCGATCGAGGACATCTACCGCGATGCGGTGGCGGAGACGCGGCGCACCTATGCGGGCGCCGCTGGGGCTCAGCAGTCGGCGTAACCGAGTGCCAGTCCGCGGGTAATCAGGCTCCCAGAGCGGGCTCGGCGCGTTGTCGCCGCCTTCGTCTATAGACTCCCGCGCCGCTAAAACCACCGGAGGATTAAGAACTTGACCGACTTTCTGACCGAATACGGCGTGGTTGTCGCGCTCGTCTGCGCAGGCGCCGCCGTTCTCTACGGACTTCTCGTCACCCAGCGCCTGCTGGCGAAGCCCGCGGGCAACGACCGCATGCGCGAAATCTCTGGCGCCGTCCAGGAGGGGGCCCAGGCCTACCTCAGCCGCCAGTACACGATCATCGCCGCCCTGGCGGTGCCGATCGCCGTCCTGCTGCTGGTCCTGCAGGACTACAAGACGGCGATTGGGTTCCTGATCGGAGCGACCCTTTCCGGCGCCACCGGCTTCATCGGGATGAACGTCTCGGTGCGGGCCAACACGCGCGTCGCCGAGGCCGCCCGCGGCGGCGTCTCGCCGGCGCTTGACGTCGCCTTCAAAGGCGGCTCGGTCACCGGACTGCTCGTGGTCGGGTTGGCGCTGCTCGGCGTCGCCGGCTACTACGGGATCCTGGTCCTCACCGGCTCCAGCGACAAGGAGGCGGTCGATGCGCTGATCGGCCTCGGCTTCGGTGGCTCGCTGATCTCGGTCTTCGCCCGTCTCGGCGGCGGCATCTTCACCAAGGCCGCCGACGTCGGCGCCGACCTGGTCGGCAAGGTCGAGGCGGGGATCCCCGAGGACGACCCCCGCAACCCGGCCGTGATCGCCGACAACGTCGGCGACAACGTCGGCGACTGCGCCGGTATGGCCGCCGACCTGTTCGAGACCTACGCGGTCACCACCGTCGCGGTGATGTTGCTCGGCGTCCTCACCTTCACCGGTGATTACGCTCGCGAGGTCGCGATCTACCCGCTCGTCCTGGGTGGCGTGGCGATCATCGCCTCGATCATCGGCGCGCTCTGCGTGCGGTCGAAATCCGGCAACGTCGAGGGCGCGCTTTACACCGGCCTGGCGATCTCCGGGATCCTCTCGATTGCGGCCTTCTACCCGATCACCGACTGGCTGATGAGCGACCCGGTGCGGCTCGGTTTCGCTGACGCCGCCGCCAAGTCGGTCAGCGTCGGCGACCTTTGGCTCTGCGCCGTGATCGGCGTTGCCGTCACCGCGCTGCTGTTCGGGATTACCGAATTTTATACGGCGACCCGGTTCCGGCCGGTGAAGTCGATCGCCCAGGCTTCGGAGACCGGGCACGCGACGAACATCATCGCCGGCCTCGCCCAGGGCTACCAGGCGACCGCCGCTCCGGCGCTGGTCATCGCCCTGGCGATCCTCGGAGCCAATGAGCTCGCCGGGATCTACGGCATCGGCATCGCCGTTGTCGCCCAGCTCTCGCTCTGCGGTCTGATCGTCGCTCTGGATGCCTTCGGGCCGATCACCGACAACGCCGGCGGCATCGCCGAGATGGCGGAGCTGCCCGAGGATGTCCGCAACGTCACCGACCCGCTCGACGCGGTCGGCAACACGACCAAGGCGGTCACCAAGGGTTACGCGATCGGCTCCGCCGCCTTGGCGGCGCTGGTGCTGTTCGCCGCCTTCCGCAGCGAATTGGCCGACGAAGCGCCGGCCGGGTTCGACCTCAACAGCCTCTTCAACCTGACCAGCCCAGATGTGTTGATCGGGTTGATCATCGGCGGCATGATGGTCTACCTGTTCTCGGCGCTGGCGATCGAGGCGGTCGGCCGTGCCGGCGGTCAGGTCGTCGAGCAGGTCCGTAAACAGTTCAAAGATCACCCCGGGATCATGGAGGGGACCGAAAAACCCGAGTACGGGGAAACGGTCAGCATCGTCACCCTGGCGGCGCAGAAAGAGATGATCCTGCCGGCGCTGATCCCGATCGTCGTGCCGGTGATCGTCGGCCTGCTCAGCGTCGACGCGCTCGGCGGGCTGCTGATCGGCGTCATCGTCGTCGGCCTCTTCATGGCGATCTCGATGACCGCCGGCGGCGGCGCCTGGGACAACGCCAAGAAGCTGATCGAGGACGGCGCCCACGGCGGCAAGGGCTCCGAGGCCCATGCCGCCTCGGTGACCGGCGACACGGTCGGCGACCCCTACAAGGACACGGCCGGTCCGGCGATTAACCCGATGATCAAGGTCGCGAACATCGTCGCGATCCTCATCATCCCCATCGTCAAGTTCTGAGACGCGCGGGGGAGACCCCGCGCCTCAGCGGTTCCGTTCGGGCCGCGTCAACCTCGACTACGGCAAGTAGAGGTTGACGCGGCCCGACTTGTGCGTAGGCGCGGCGCGGACGATTGGGCGGGAATCCCAGTGTCGCTTTTGTCTCGTATAGGGAGACAAAAGCGACACTGGGTCCGAAGCCCTAGCCCCGGCCTTCTGCGAGTGTCGACTTATGGGCCGTAGAGGGCACCAAAGTCGACACTGGCTCAGGGCTTGATCCAAGGATCAGCTCGGACATCTTCGGCCTTCTTGAGTCGATGGCTCGCGGCGAGACCCGCTCGTCTCGTTCAGATCGACGGGCGGTGGCAGTGGGATGCGCGCGACCGCCCAGGTGCCCTCCTTCCGCTGAAAAGGGATCCAGTTGGTCGTTTCGCGGTCCGGGCGCTCAGCCACCAACTGCGCGCAGCGTTCGTTTGCTTCTCGCTCGTCCATCCGTGAAGTACACCGCCCTCCGGGCGACCTGCACCAGCCTCTACACCCCGCGATCAGTAGAGGTTGGTGCAGGTCGCAGTTGTTAGCGTTTGCGCCGTGCGGGGGCTCCGTCAGAAGCTGACTTATCCGCTGCGGCGTTGGCCGCGGCTATCAAAGGTCGTGCTCGGCGCCGCCGCCCTCGGAGTCGTGCTGGCGCTTCTAGTCGCCGCTGCCAACGTCTACGTGCTCGTGGAAGGCGACGACTCGACTTCTTCGATCGCGGAGGTGCCGAAGGCGGAAGTGGCGATCGTGCCGGGGGCGCTGGTGCAACCGAACGGGAAGATGAGCGTGATGCTGGGGGACCGGGTGAAGGAGGCGGCCCGGCTCTGGCACGCGGGGAAGGTGGAGAAGATCCTCGTCTCCGGCGATCATGGGCAGTGGACCTACGACGAGCCGGACACGATGCGCGAGGCCCTAGTGCGGCACGGTGTGACGCCGCGGGACATCTTCGAGGACCACGCCGGCTTCGACACCTGGCAGACGATGGAGCGGGCTCGCAGTATCTTCGGCGTCGATCGCGCGGTGGTCGTCACCCAGGGCTTCCACATGCCGCGGGCGCTGTTCCTCGCCGAACAGGCCGGGATCGACGCCACCGGCCTGGTCTCCGACCTGCACCGCTATGGCTACCAGGAGAAGAAGAGCGAAGTCCGCGAGGTGCTCTCGCGGGTCAAGGCGGTCTACGACGTCACCGTCGATACGCCGGCGATGGCCGGCCCGAAGATCCCGATCGCGACCGCCGACGGCCGCGAAAGCTGGGGCCCAGCCCCGCCGGCCGGAACGCCGCCCGCGGGGGCGCCTCGCCACTGAGGCACTCGTGTCGAGTTTGTACGGCTGTGCCTTACAAAAGCGACATCGGTGTTTAGGGTTATTGGGAGTAGGTTCCCGCCGTGATCTTGGACTGGATCAACGTCGCTGACGCCGAGCGGGAGGGGGAAGCCAAGCTCGAGCGGGGGCCGCGGGACTACTTCGCGGGCGGGGCCGGCGACGAGGTGACGCTTGGGGAGAATGTGGCGGCTTGGGGGCACTGGCGGCTGCGGCCGCGGGTGCTGAAGGACGTGCGGGAGGTTTCGACGCGGGCGGAGGTGTTGGGCCGGCCGGTGGAGATGCCGGTGCTGGTCGCGCCGGTTGCCTACCAGCGGATGGCGCACTCCGAAGGCGAGCGGGGGATGGCTGCGGGGGCCGCCGCGGCCGGAACGGTGATGTGCCTGTCGACGCTCTCGACCACGCGTCCCGCCGAGGTGGCGGCGGCCGCTCCGGACGGCCGGCGCTGGTTTCAGCTCTACGCCTTCAGGGACGCCGGGGTGACGCGGGCGCTGATGGAGGAGGCGATCGAGGCGGGGTTCGAGGCGGTCGTGGTCACCGCCGACGCGCCGCCGGGCGGCAACCGCGAGCGCGACCGCCGCAACCGCTTCACGCTGCCGAAGGAGCTGGGGACCCCGAGCCTCAGCGCCGCCGTCGGCGGCGATCAGGCGCTGACGATCGAGGAGACCTTTGCCTTGATGAACCACGCCCTCACCTGGGCCGACGTCGAGGATCTCGCCTCCGAGTGCAGCGTCCCGGTCCTCGTCAAGGGCGTGCTCACCGCCGAGGACGCCGAGCTGGCGCTCGAGCACGGCGCCGCCGGTGTCGTCGTCTCTAATCACGGCGGCCGCCAGCTCGACCGCTCCCTCGCCACCGCCGAGGCCCTGCCGGAGATCGCCGACTCGGTCAACGGCCGCGGGGCGCTCCTCGTCGACGGTGGCATCCGCCGCGGCGTCGACGTCGCCACCGCCCTCGCCCTCGGTGCCGATGCGGTCCTGGTCGGCCGACCCGCCCTATGGGGCCTCGCGGCCGCCGGTGCGGAGGGGGCTGCCCACGTCCTCGAGCTGCTCCGCCAGGAGCTCGAACTCACCCTCGGTCTCTGCGGCTGCACGGCTCCGTCACAACTGACACGAGCCCACCTGCGGAGGGCGCCCGCCGCGTCCGTATATTCGGTCTAAGTGTCCGCTAAACACATCGTCTAGATGGCCCAGCGAATCCCAAGAGACGAGTCGCTGAGCCGCGTCCACGGGGTGGGGGCCCTGTTCTCGGCCGCCTACGGGAACGTCGGCTCGTCGATCTACTACGCCCTCGGCGTCACCGCCGCCTTCGCCCTCGGGCTGACCCCGATCGCCTTCGTCGTCTCCGGGCTGATCTTCGCCGCCACCGCCGCCACCTACGCCGAGGCGACGGTGATGTACCCCGAGGCTGGCGGCTCCTCCAGCTTCGCCCGCCACGCCTTCAACGAGATGGTCAGCTTCGTCGCCGCCTGGGGGCAGATGCTCAACTACACGATCACGGTCGCGATCTCGGCCTTCTTCGTGCCCCACTACCTGGCGGTCTTCTGGCCCTGGCTCGGTGACAGCCCCGGCGACATCATCGGCGGCGCAGTCCTCATCGTCGCCCTCGCCCTGATCAACATCCGCGGCACCGAAGAGTCAGCGAAACTGAACCTGATCCTGGCGATCGCTGACCTCGCCACCCAGGTCGTCCTCGTCGGCATCGGCCTCGTCCTTGTCCTCAGCCCCTCGATCCTGGTCGACAACGTCCACCTCGGGGTCGCCCCGACCTGGAGCGACTTCGCCCTCGGGATCGCGGTCGGGATGATCGCCTACACCGGGATCGAGACGATCTCCAACATGGCCGAGGAGGCCAAAGACGCCGCCCGCACGATCCCCCGCAGCGTCGGCTTCGTCGTCATCGCCGTGCTCGGGCTCTACTTGCTGATCCCGATCGTCGCCCTCTCGGCGATGCCGGTCGTCCAGGACTCCACCGGCCACTACGTAACCGCTCTCGGCAGCAAGTTCGCCGACGACCCGATCCTCGGCATCGTCGAGAACCTCGGCCTTTCCCATACCCCGACCGAAGTCCTGCGCTACTACGTTGGCGTCCTCGCGGCGGTGATCCTCCTGATCGCCACCAACGCTGGGCTGATCGGCGTCTCCCGCCTCACCTACTCGATGGGCCAGCACCGCCAGCTCCCCGAGGGATTGCGCCAGGTCCACCCGAAGTACCGCACCCCCTACATCGCGATCCTGATCTTCGCCGCGATCGCGATCATCACCCTGCTGCCGGGGCAGACCGACTTCCTGGCGACGATGTACTCGTTCGGGGCGATGCTTTCGTTCACGATCGCCCACGTCGCGGTGATCCAGCTGCGGCGCGTGCAGCCCGACCGCGAGCGCACCTGGAAGCCCCCGGGCAACATCCGCGCCTTCGGATTCGAGCTGCCGCTCAGCGCCGTGCTCGGCGGCCTCGGCACCTTCTCCGCCTGGATCGTCGTCATGGCCCTGAACCCGCGCACGCTGTTCGTCGGCCTCGGCTGGATGGCGCTGGGGATCGCGGTCTACGTCCTCTATCGCCGCAACCAGAAGCTGCCGCTGACTCAGACGGTGAAGGTGGTGCTGCCGGAGCCGCTCGGGGTCGAGGAGGTCGAGTACCGAAGCGTCCTGGTCGCCTTCGAGGACGACGAAGAATTCTCCCCAGAGATGGTCGCGACCGCGGTCAAGCTCGCCGGCAAAAAGCGCCGCGGCATCCACGTCCACTCGATGATGACGGTGCCGACCAACCTGCCGCTGAACGCCGAGATCCCGGAACGGGAAACCGAAGCCCAGCAGCGGATCGAGGAGGCGAAGCTGATCGGCGGCCAGCGGGTGACCGGCCACGTGGCGCGGGTGCGACCGGGCCAGGCGGGCTACTCGGTCTCCGAGGAGGCGGCGGAGATCAAGGCGGAGGCGATCGTCGTCGGCCTGCGCTACCGCAACGGCGTCCCGCTCTACGACAAGACCCTGCAGACGGTCCTCGGCGAGCGCCCTTGCCGGGTGATCGTCGTCTCCGACCCGAGCGAAAAGTCGGCGGCGATCCCCGGCGCCGCCCTCGCCGAGGCGACCCCGTGAGCGGCCAGCGCGCCTACCACGGCGCCGTCCGCGCCTTCTCGCTCGCCTTCATCGCGATCGGCCTGGTGGTCTTGGTCGTGACCCTGGCCAACGGCGGCGGGCCGGCCTCGCTCGGGTTCCTGCTCGGGCTCGCCTTCGTCGGCATCGGCATCGGCCGCCTCTGGATGGGAGCGAGGATGGGCGATGGCGACGGGTAGCTCGGTCGCGGGGAATGACGGCCGCCCGCCGCGGCCGGAGGAGCCGCGGGCCGAGCCGATCATGAAGCGCGGACTCGGGGTCCCGTGGCTGTTCGCCGCCGCCTACTCGGCGGTCGGCTTCTCGATCTACTTCGCCCTCGGCGTGGTCGCCGACCGCGGCCTTGGTCTGACGCCGCTGATCTTCCTCGCCGCCGGCCTCCTCTTCGGCCTCACCACGCTCACCTACGTCGAGGGCGGGGCGATGTTCCGCGAGCGCGGCGGCTCCTCGACCTTCGCCCGCCACGCCTTCAACGAGCTCGTCGCCTTCATCGCCGGCTGGGCGATCCTGATCGATTACCTGATCGTGATCGCCCTAGCGGCGATCTCGGTGCCGCACTACCTGGAGCCGATCTCCGGCGACTTCGCCGACCCAGGTTGGGAGATCGGGATCGCGACGGCGGTGATCGTCGCCGTCTGCATCCTCAACATCCTCAACGTCACCGGCCGCGAGCGCCAGGCCTCGCTGGTCTTCCTCGCCCTCGCCGACCTCGGCCTGCAGTTGGCGGTAATCCTGGTCGGGGCGCTGGTGGTGATGCATCCCGACCGGCTGACGGAGCACGTCCACCTCTTCACCGAGCCGAGCTTCAAGGACATCGTCTACGCGGCGGTGGTGGCGATGCTCGCCTACGCCGGGATCGAGGCTGCCTCCGACCTGGCGCCCGACATCGACGTCAGCCGCGACGACCTCAAACGGGTCGCCGGCATCGGCGCGATCGGAGTGCCGCTGGTCTACGCGCTGATGGCCGCGGTGGCGCTGATGGCGGTGCCGGTGGTCGGCGGCCCCGCCGGCCCCCACACCGCGCTCGGCGGCGAGTTCATCGAGGAGCCGGTGCTCGGAGTGGTCTCCCAGTACCACCCGGCCTGGGTCGCCGACTCGATGCGCTGGCTGGTGATGGTGATCGCCACCCCGGTCCTGATCTGGGCCGCCAGCACCTCGATGCTCGGCGTCTCCCGCCACATCTACACGCTGGCGATCAACCGCCAGATCCCCAGCTGGCTCGGCAAACTCGACCGCCGCAGCGCCACGCCCTACGTGGCGATCGTCTTGAGCGGGATCATCGCGATCGGCCTCGTCATCCCGACCAACGTCAAGCTGCTGGCCAGCATCTACGCCTTCGGGGCGACCCTGGCGATCACGATCGCCCACCTCTCGATCATCCGCATGCGGGTCAAGGACCCCGACCGGCGGCGGCCGTTCCGGATCCCCTTCGGCTTCCACTGGGGAGTGGCGACGGTGCCGCTGCCGGCGGTCGTCGCGGCGCTGCTCAGCGGCCTCGCCTTCCTCAGTGTCCTCGCCTACCACTCGACCGCCCGCTGGGTCGGCCTCGGCTGGATGGCCTTCGGGCTCACCTTCTACATCGTCTACCGCAAGGTCTTCGAGGGGACGACGCTGACCAGGCGGGTCTCGGTCACCGAGCGGGCGCTGACCAAGCAGGTCCCGGAGATCGAATTCAGCAACATCCTCGTCCCCGTCTTCGGGACCAGGTTCGACGACGACATCGTCGCCACCGCCGGCCGCCTCGCTGCCGCCGAGGCCGACAGCAAGAGCGACGCCGGGACCTCCTGCATGGACGTCGTCTACGTGATCGAGGTGCCCCTGACCCTGCCGCTGGACGCGAAGCTGCCGAAGGAGCGGGAGGAAAAGGCGCGGCGGGCGCTGGCGCGGGCGCGCGAGGTGGGGGAGGAGTACGAGGACGTCGAGGTGCGGACCGACGTGATCCGCGCCCGCAAGGTCGGCGCCGGGATCCTCGAGGCGGCGCGCCGCGGCAACGCCGAAGCGATCGTGATCGGGGGGGAGCCGCCGACCAAGATCCGCGGCGGCGGCGTCCTCGGCGGGATCGGCGCCGCCAAGCCGGCCGAGATCGGGGCGGCGACCGAGTACGTGCTGAAGAAAGCCCCCTGCCGGGTCCTGCTGACGGCCCCGCCGGAACCGGGCTAGCCCTAGTATCCCGGCAATGTTCGTTCTGATCGTCGGTTGCGGCCGCGTCGGCTCCTCGGTGGCGCGGGCGATGCTCCGCGAGGGCCACTCCGTCTCCTGTCTAGACGAGGACCCCGAGTCCCACACCCGGCTCGAGGTCGGGCTGGAGAAAAGCTGGGAGGACCTCGGCGGCCAGTTCACGGTCGGCGCCGGCCTTGAGACCGAGGCGCTGGAGGCCGCCGGGATCGCCGACGCCGACGTCTTCATCGCCTCCACTGACGGCGACAACACCAACATCGTCATCTCCCAGATCGCCCAGCGCCGCTACGAGGTGCCGACGGTGATCGCCCGCGTGCTCGACCCGCTGCGGGCCGAGTGGTACCAGCGCCAGGGCCTGAACACGGTCTGCCCGACCCGGGTCGCGATCGACATGCTCGAGAGCGCGGTGCGCGACGCCGCCGCTCGGGGCGAAGCACCCGACGACGCCGCCGCGGCGGTCTAGGGGGCGGGAGAGCGGATGTACATCATCATCGTCGGCGCGGGCAAGGTCGGTTGGAACCTGGCCCGGGAGCTGCTCGACAAAGACCACGAGGTGACGCTGATCGAGAACGACCGGCGTCGCTACTTGACCGTCGAGCAGGAGCTCGAGCACAACGTCACCTACGGCGACGCATCCGAGCTCTGGGTGCTGGAGCGGGCGGGGATCCAGCGGGCCGACATGGTGATCGCGGTAACGGGCGACGACGAGGACAACATGCTGATCTGCCAGGTCGCGAAGGAGAAGTACTTGGTCGACCAGATCATCGCCCGCGTCAACAACCCGCGTAACCGCCGCCACTTCGACTTGCTGGGGATCAAGCCGTCGGTCTCGGCCACCGACCTGATCCTGCGCCTGCTCGAGCACGAGGTGCCCGAGTACGGCCTCGTCCACCTGCTCGACCTGCAGGAGGAGCAGTTGGAGATCATCGAGATGCTGCTCGGCAAGGACTCCGGCGTGACCGGCCGCCGGGTCGGCGACCTGCAGATGCCCGAAGGCAGCCTGCTGATCTCGGTCCTGCGCTCCGGCAAGGGCTTCGTCCCTACCGCCGACACCGTGCTGGAGGAAGGCGACGAGATCCTCGCCGTCCTCGATCCGGGCAAGGAGGACGATTTGAAAGCGCTCTTCGGGCCCGAAGGCAACGGCGCCGGCAATAACGGCGGGTAAGACCGCGGCGACGCCGGACGCTAAGGAGTAGCAATGGCCGATCGAGAAGTCGATTTCCTGCTGATCGGGGGAGGCATGGCCTCCGCCCACTGCGCCGCCGAGCTGCGCCGGCGCGGCAGCGATGGCTCGATCCTGCTGGTCGGGCGCGAGCCGGAGCCGCCCTACGAACGGCCGCCGATCTCGAAGGAGTACCTGCGCGGCGACGCCGAGCGGGCCGAGGCCTACGTCAACGAGCCCTCCTGGTACGAGGAGAACGGGGTCGAGTTGCTGACTGGGAAGAACGTCCTGGGGCTCGACGTCGAGGCGCGGACGGCGAAAGTCCAGGGCGGGGAAGAGGTCGCCTTCGGCAAGGCACTGCTCGGGACCGGAGCGATGGTCAACATCCTCCGGGTCGAGGGGGCCGAGAACGAGGGCATCCACTACCTGCGCGCCTTCGGCAACGCGGACGCGATTCGCACCGACGCCGAGGCGGCCGAGCACGTCGTCCTGATCGGCGGCAGCTACATCGGCTGCGAGGTCGCCGCCTCGCTGACCGCGCGGGGGACGAAGTGCACGATCATCGCGATGGAGGAGGTGGCGCTCTCGCGGACCTTCGGCGAGCGGGCGGGGCAATGGTTCCAGGGGCAGCTGGAAGAGCGCGGGGTGACCTTCTACGGGGGAGAGAGCCTGAGCGCCTTCGAGGGCGACGGGCGGGTGCGGGCGGTCGTCACCGAGAGCGGGCTCGCGGTTGAGTGCGACACGGTTGTCGTCGGGGCGGGGGTGCGGCCCGACGCGATGCTGGCGCAGCGGGCCGGCCTCGAAGTCGGCGACGGCGGGATCGTCTGCGACTCAAAGCTGCAGACCTCCGTCGCTGGCATCTACGCCGCCGGCGACTGCTGCTCGTACGAGAGCGTCGTACACGGGCGCCGCATCCACGTCGAGCACTGGGATGTGGCGATGCAGCAGGGGATGACGGCGGGGGCGAACATGCTCGGCGCCGACGAGGACTATGACGTCGTCCCCTACTTCTTCAGCGACCTCGCCGACTGGGCGAGCCTGGAGTACGTCGGCCCGGCCTCCGAGTGGGACCGGGAGGAGTGGCGCGGCAGCCCCGAGGAGGGCGAGTTCTCGGTCTGGTACCTGCAGGGCGAGCGGGTCGCCGGCTGTCTCAGCGTCGGCCGCTCCGAGGAACTCGCCGAAGCCCGGCAGATGATCGCCGAGGGTGCCGCCTTCTCCTGAGGTCCCTTATCCTGGGGGAGTGCCGTTGCGGCCTGGTGTAATGGCAGCACGCCTCGCTCTGGACGAGGAAGTCGGGGTTCGAGCCCCTGGGCCGCAGCTTCGCTGAACCCCTGCTAAAAGGCGCATTAGGCGTCCAATCGCCCTGCTAGCTTCGCCCCCGTGAGGAGACCCGGCCACAAGACGATCCTGCTCCTGCTCGCCGTCCTGGCGGCGCTGGTCGTTGCCGGCTGCGGCGGCGGTGGCGACGAAACCACCGACGAAACCGCGGCCACGGTCGAAGAACCGCAGAAGCTGACGAAAGCGGAACTGATCGAACAGGGCGACGACATCTGCGCCGAGACCAACGCTGCCGTCGGCGCCCTGAGCTCGGAAGTCGAAGAAAGCTCGATCGCCGGCACGGCGGAAAAAACCTCGAACCTCTACATCGGGATGGTTGAAGGCCTGCAGGAACTCGGCGCGCCGGAAGGGGCTGAAAGCAGCTTCACCAGCTTCATGGAAGCGGCGGAAGAGTTCGCCAAGGTCGAGGGCGAAGTCAAGCTGGCGCTCGAACGCGAAGACTCCGAAGCGCTGGGCGAAGCCTCAAGCGCCGCCGGCCCCGCGCTTGAAGAATTCGAGACCGAGGCCGAAGCGTACGGCTTCGAAGAGTGCAGCGAAGGACCGCAGGCGACCCTCGGCGGCCCCGGCGCAGCCGGCTCCGAAGGAGCCGAAGGCGGCGAAGAGTTCGAAGGCGTCGAAGAAGAAGGCGGCGTCGAACCCGAAGCCGAATACGAAGAACCCGAATACGAAGAAGCCGCCCCCGAAGAAGAAGCTCCCGAAACCGGAGGCGCCGGCGGCGGCGCAGAAGTAGCCCCTGAAGCCGCCCCCGAAACCGGCGGCGGCGAATCAGGCGGCGTCGGCCCCGGCTGATTCGCCCCTTCCGAACTTAGGGCCCCTGTAGGGCACCTAATCTCGGAGTCGCGGGAGAGGGGGTCGGCACCCCTCCTCCGGAATTGACCTCCCCTCCGCTTCGCTCCGGGGAGAGCATGCTGCGCGCCTGCGGCGCGCAAGAACGAGATTGCATGTCGCCGAACATTTCTGCGGAGGGGTGCCGACCCCCTCCTCCAACACGCCCCGGCAGACGCCGAGGCACGAAAGCAGATCGTGGTTCCCTTTGGATCGTGGTTCCTTTGTCGTGTCCGACCCGACAAAGGAACCACGCAAACTGTCGCTCAGGGGTCCGGGGGTCCTCTGAGGGAATGTTCGGGCGATATGCAATCTGATTTCTGTCCTCCATAGGAGGACAGCATCTTCCGGAGCCAGGCCCGATAGGGCCGCGACAAATTCACTCAGAGGACCCCCGGACCCCTCTACAGAGGCGCTTGGTCGCTAGTGGTCAGGCAGCCGAGCTCTCGGCCCAGGCGCCGTAGAGCTTGCTGTAGGGGCCGCCGGCGTTGATTAGGTCGTCGTGGGTGCCTTGCTCGGCGATTTGGCCGCCTTCGAGGACGACGATCTTGCCGGCGCGGCGGATGGTGGAGAGGCGGTGGGCGATGACGATGGCGGTGCGGCCGTGGAGGAGGCGCTCGAGGCCGCGCTCGATCGTTTTCTCGGTGCGGACGTCGACGTTGGAGGTGGCCTCGTCGAGGATGAGGATGCGGGGCTCGGCGAGGAGGGCGCGGGCGAAGGCGACGAGCTGGCGCTGGCCGGCGGAGAGCTGGATGCCGCGCTCGCCGACTTCGGTGTCGAGACCCTGGGGGAGCTTGGCGACGAACTCGGTGGCACCGACGGCGGCGATCGCTGCTTCGATCTCCTCCTCGGAGGCCTCGGGCCGGCCGAAGGCGACGTTTTCGCGGACGCTGCCGCTGAACAGGAAGCCCTCCTGGGGCACGATCCCGAGCTGGCGCCGCAGCGCCCGCTGCTGGACACCGCGCAGGTCGTGGCCGTCGACAAGGACCGTCCCCTTCTGCGGGTCGTAAAAGCGGGCGACCAGCTTGGCGAAGGTGGACTTGCCGGCGCCGGTGGCGCCGACCAGGGCCAGCGTCTGCCCCGGCGGCACGTGGAGGTCGACGTCGCGCAGCGCCCAGAGGTCGTCGCCGGGGGCGGCGCCCTCCTCCGCCGCCGTCTGCTCGGCGTAGGAGAACCAGACGCCCTCGAGCTCGATCTCGCCGCGCAGCCGTCCGGGGTCGATCGCGCCGGGCGCGTCGACCATGTCGGGCGCCGTATCGAGCAGGTCGAAGATCTTGTCGAGCGCCGCCATCCCCTGCTGGTAGGTCGTATAGAGCTGGGAGAGTTCCTGGATCGGTTCGAAGAAGCGGGTCAGATAGCCGACGAAGGCGACGACGACGCCGACTTCGATCGCCCCGTTGATCGCCTGGCTGCCGCCGTAGAGCAGGATCACCGCCGTCCCCACCGCCGCCAGCATTTCGACCGCCGGGAAGTAGGAGGCGTTGAGGTAGACGGTCTTCATGTTGACGTCGCGGTTCTCTTCGTTCAGAGCCGTCATCTGCGACTGGTGGCGCCGCTCCTGGCCGAAGCTGCGGACGACGCGGACGCCGCTGAGGGTCTCCTGCAGGTAGGCGGTGACCGCGGCGATCCGCTCGCGGGTGGCGCGGTAGGTGCCGGCGGAGACGATCCGGAAGACGACGCTTGCCACCGCCAGCAGCGGGAAGGTGATGAAGGTGATCAGCGCCAGCTGGAGGTCGAGGAAGAGCAGGATCACGACCACCCCGACCAGGGTCAGGGTGCTGGAGAAGATCGTCACGAAGCCGCTGGTGACGAGTTGGTTCAGCGCTTCGACGTCGTTGGTCATCCGCGAGATCAGCACCCCCGGGCTGCGGCGGGTGAAGAAGCCGATCGACATCGACTGCAGGTGGGTGAAGATCCGCTCGCGCAGGTCCTGCAGCGCCCGCGTCCCGATCCAGCCGACCAGGTAGGTCTCCCAGAAGGTGGCGACGGCGTAGAGGACGGTGGCGAAGACGAAGGCGCCGACGATCCAGTCGAGCGCGGCGACGTCGCCGGCGCGGATGCCGCTGTCGATCGCCTTGCCAAGCAGGTAGGGAGGGGCGAGCGCGGCCGCCGTCTCCAGCAGCAGCGCCGTGAACATCAGGATCAGGCGGCCGCGGTAGGGCCGCAGCAGCCCCAGCATCCAGCGCACCTTGCGCCCCCGCTGGTCCTCGCCGCGGACCAGGCGCCAGAGGTCGGCGAAGAGCCGGCCGACGTTCGCGAGCCCTTTGCCCTCGCCGTTCACAGCCGCGCCACCTCCTCGCGCTCCTCGAGGTCGCGCTGGAGGAAGACCGCGTCGGCGAGGCCGTGCTCGGCGATCTCGCGGTAGAAGCCGCAGCCGGCCAGCAGCTCCTCGTGGGTGCCGCGGTCGACGATCGTGCCGCCGTCGAGGACGACGATTTCGTCGGCCAGCGAGACGGTGGAGAGGCGGTGGGCGATGATGAAGGTCGTCCGCCCGGCCATCGCCTCCTGCAGGCCGGCTTTGATCGCGCTCTCGGTGGTCGCGTCGACCGAGGAGGTGGCGTCGTCGAGGATGAGGATGCGCGGGTCGGCGAGCAGGGCGCGGGCGATCGCCACCCGCTGGCGCTGGCCGCCGGAGAGGGTGAGGCCACGCTCGCCGACCCGGGTCTCATAACCGTCGGGCAGCTCGCGGATGAACCCGTCGGCCTGGGCGCGGCGGGCGGCGGCTTCGATCTCCTCCAGCGTCGCGTCCTGGCGGGCGTAGGCGATGTTCTCGGCGACCGAGGCGGTGAAGAGGAAGCTGTCGTCAGCGACGAAGGCGATCTGCGAGCGCAGCGACTCAACGTCGACGTCGCGGATGTCGGCCCCGTCGACCGAGACGGTCCCCTCGCTCGGGTCGTACAGCCGCGCGATCAGCCCGACCAGGCTCGTCTTCCCCGACCCGGAAGGCCCGACCAGCGCCACCGTTCTCCCGGCCTCCACCGCCAGATCGACGCCGGTCAGCGAGGGCGAGCCGCCGTTGTAGCGCAGGGTCACCCCGCGCAGCTCCACGGCGCCGCCGCCGGCCGGCAGCGCCGGCGCCCCCGGCGGGCTCTGGATTGCCGGTTCGCGGTCGAGGACTTCGAACATGCGGTTGCCCGAGGCGACGGCGCGCTGGGCCATCCCCAGCGCCATCCCCAGCGAGCGCATCGGGCCGGCGAGCATGCCGACGTAGGTGTAGAAGGCGACGAAGGCGCCGAGGCTGAGGCTGCCGTTGATCACCTCGCGGCCGCCGACCAGCAGCACCAGGGCGATCCCGATCTGCGGTAGCAGCCCGATCAGCGGCGAGAAGAACGCCTGCACGCGGGTCGTGTAGATGCTCTGGTCGAAGACCCGGGCGACGGCGCGCTGGAAGCGGTGGAGCTGGTGTTCCTCGCGGGCGAAGGCCTTGACGATGCGGATCCCGGAGACGTTCTCCTCCGCCTCCGCGGTTAGTTCGCCGATCCGCTGCTGGACCTCCTGCTGGGCGGGCCGGGAGATCTGGCTGTATTTGGTCGCGGTGAGGATCACGAACGGCGCCGGGATCAGCGCCACCAGCGCCAGCACCGGGTTGATCACCAGCATCACCACCGCCGCCAGGGTGATCGTCAGCAGGTTCTGGGTGATGAAGATCAGCCCGTAGCCGAGGAAGAAGCGGATCGACTGCAGGTCGACCGTCGCCCGCGACATCAGCTGTCCCGTCTGCTGGCCGTCGAAGAAGCCGAGGTCGAGCCTCTGCAGGTGGGCGTAGAACTGCTGGCGGAGGTCGAATTCGACCGCCAGCGAGACTTTGCCGGCGACCAGCCGCCGCACCACCGTAAGACCCAGGCGCAGGATCCCGGCACCAACGATCGCCAGCGCCAGCGGCAGCAGGTCCGGCTTGTTCCCGTCCTCGATCGCGTTGACGGCCTTGCCGATCAGCCACGGAATCAGCACCGTCATCCCCATCGCCGCCCAGGCGAAGATCAGCGACCCCCACAGCTGCAGACGGTAGGGGCGCAGATAGCCCATCAAACGGCGATAAGTGCGCACCTACCTACTATACAAAGTGAAGTATTGACGCTTGCGGCGTTATCCCAGCCGCGCTGCGGCCTTGGCGCTCGGGACTTTGCCGTCTTCGCACTTCTTCGCGTGGTGGCCGGGCGGCTGCAGGATCTGGAAGTTGGTGACGTCGTGGACCTGAGTCGTGGAGCCGTTGTTCTGGGCGAGGTTGACGATCAGGCGGTAGAAGCCGGGGGGGAGGGCGTGGTAGTAGATCTCCGGCCGGGTCCCGGGGGAGTAGCTGCCGGCGGTGCCGATCTGCTCCGCCAGGGCGCCGTTGGGGCCCGCGTACTTGGCGTAGTCAAAGGATTTGCCGACCAGGCGACCTTTACCGAGCGGGCTGTTGATGGCGTGGAGAAGCTTGACCGGGTCGACGCAGTCGGGGACGCGGTTGAGGCTGTAGCGGAGGTGGCCCTCGCCGAGCTGCGGTTCGCCGCCGAACTGGCGCGGGGCGAGCTGGAAGTTCTCGACCGCGACCTTGACCACCACGGCTCGGGCGGTCTGGCGGGCGCCGTTGCGGGGGGAGATGATTTCCACCGCCGGTTCGCCCGGCACCCGGGCTTCGGCCTGGGCCGGCTCGGAGCTTGACTTGCCGCCAAAGGCAATCGCCAGTGCCACGGCAACGGCGGCCAGCGCCACGGCCGCGACGGTTGCAGTCCTTGCCCGCATCGGAGCGGGAAGACTACGCGGATCGCCGTTGCGCCCACCCCTCTCGCTAACCTCGGCCGCTCTCGATGAGTCCCCCGACCGAACTCGCTTATCGGATCGGTGCCGCCGCCCGCCGCCCTGCCAGCTGGATCCAGCTGCTCAAATTCGGCCTGGTCGGCGGCTCCGGCTACCTGATCAACCTCGCCGTCTTCGCGCTGCTTGCCGGTCCGCTCGGCGTCCACCACGTCGTCGCCGCGATCGGCGCCTTCTGCGTCGCGGTCACCAACAACTTCGTCTGGAACCGCTACTGGACCTTCGGCCCCGGCGAGGGCCCCGCCCACTTCCAGGCCGCCCGCTTCTTCATCGTCAGCCTTGCCTCCCTGGGCCTCAACATCGGCGTCCTCGAGCTGCTGATCGCCAACCACGTGACCGGCGAGCTAGTCGCCCAGGCGATCGCCGTCGCCGTCGCCATGCCGTTCAACTTTTTGGGCAACAAGCTCTGGACCTTCGACTAGCGGCGCGGCTGGGGGCTTGGCACCTCAGGCATCATTGGAGTAGATGAGCACGCGACCGAAATACGACCCGCAGGTGATCGAGCCTGCGCGGCAGGAGGCCTGGCAGGAGCGGGGCGACTTCGACGCGCCCAAGGCCCAGGAGGGGCAGGAGCACGTCTACGTCAAGCCCTCGAGCCCGTTCACCTCGGGCAACCTGCACATGGGCCACGTCCGGGATTACTCGATCGGCGACGCCTACGCGCGCTTCCGCCGCGGCCGCGGCGACGCGGTCCTCTTCGGCTTCGGCTTCGACGCCTTCGGCCTGCCGGCCGAGCTAGCGGCGATTGAGCGCCAGGAGCCGCCGGCCGAGTGGGTCGCCCAGTGCGGCGAGCGGATGCTCGGGCAGATGAAGCGGCTCGGCTTCTCCTTCGACTACGACCGCGTCTTCTACAGTTCCGACGAGGGCCAGTACCGCTGGTCGCAGTGGCTCTTCAACACGCTCTGGGACCGGGACCTGATCTACCGCGACGACGCCACCGTCGACTGGTGCGACACCTGCCAGACGACCCTCGCCTCGATCCAGGTCGAGGACGGGCGCTGCTGGCGTTGCCACAACGAGGTGCGGCTGATCCGGCGCCCGACCTGGTTCCTGCGCATCACCCCCTACCTGGAGGAGAACGACCGCAACACGCCGCGGCTTGAGGAGAGCGGGAAGTGGGACGAGCTCTCGCTCGCCACCCAGCGCTACATCCTCGGCCGCTCCGACGGGGTCGAGCTGGACCTCCAGGCCGGCGACGGCCGCTCACTGACCGTCTTCACCCCGCACCGCAAGTTCGCCGGCCACGCCAGCTTCGTCCTGCTCTCGCCTCGGCACCCGGAGGTCGACGCCTGGATCACCGATGAGGCGCGCGAGGAGCTGGAGCGGATGCGCTCCGGCGGCTGGGAGCGCAGCGCCCGCGACGCCCGCTCGGTGCCGCTGGTCGACACCGGTGCCTCGATCGCCGGCCCCGGCGGCGAGCAGCTGCCGGTGGCGATCTCGCCGCTGGTCGACGCCCGCTTCGGACCGACCGCGGCGCTGGGGATCCCGGCGATCGACGAGGCCGATCGCGACCTCGCCGAGCGTCTGGAGCGGGTCGAGGTCCCGGCGGCGCCCGGTGAGGAGGAGGAGGGCCCCGCGCCCGCCCCGGTCGACGGCGCTCGCGAGGCGACCCGCTACCGCGCCAACGACTTCTCGATCTCGCGCCAGCGCTCCTGGGGGACGCCGATCCCGGTGATCCTCTGCGAGCAGTGCGGGCCGCAGCCGGTGCCCGACGAGGACCTGCCGGTGGTCCTTCCGCGCGACATCAGGCCGACCGGTGAAGGGAACCCGCTGGCCGAGCGCCCCGACTTCGTCGACGTCGAGTGCCCGAAGTGCGGCGGCGAGGCCAAGCGCGAGACCGATACCCTCGACTGCCACTTCGACGCGCTCTGGCTCTGGGTCCCCGCCGCGGTCCCGCCCGAGGCCCGCGACGAGCAGATGTTCACCCACCCCGATCTGCAGCAGTGGCTGCCGTCGGAGCGACTCGTCGCCGGCAATGACAGCGGCGGCTTCGTCTTCGACCAGCGGGTGGTCACCAAGGCCCTGCGCGACATCGGCCCCTTCGCCTTCATGGAGGAGGGCGAGCCGTTCGCCGGCTGCCTCTTCCACGAGATGGTGATCGCCGACGGCCGCAAGATGAGCAAGCACCTCGGCAACGTCGTCAATCCCGACGAGCTGGTCGCCCAGCACGGCGCCGACACGGTGCGGCTGGCGGTGCTCTACGCGGCCGGGCCGGCGAAGACGCTGAACTGGAGCGAGGGGGCGGTCAAGTTCGCCAGCCGCTTCCTGCGCAACCTCTGGAACTACACCCACGAGCGGGTCGCCGGGCTCGAGGAGCTGACGCACGACGCCGAGGCTGCGGCCGACACCGAGCACATGCGCGACCGCCTGCGCAAATGGTGCGAGAACGGCCTCTCGCGGATCACCGAGGACACCGCGGAGCTGCAGATGCACAAGTCGGTCCGCAACATCACCCGCCTCTTCGAGCGGATCCAGGATTTCGAGAAGCGGGTGCTGCAGCGGCGCGGCCAGCTCGACCGCGCCGACGCCGAGGCCCAGCTCGCCGCCCTCGTCCTGCTGGCGCGGACGCTGCTGCCGTTCGCGCCGCACACCGCCGAGGAGCTGCTCGTCGCGCTCGGAGTTGCCGACTCGGTGGAGACCCTGGAGGTCTGGCCTGAGGCCGCCGAGATACCGGTTGAGGCAGCTGCGCTTTAACAGGCGCCGGGCCTAGACAAAAGTTCGCTCCATTGTGCAAACACCCTTGACTGCTTCACCGAGCCTGTGTTATGAATGGCCCTGCCGGGCGATCAACCGGTGAAGGAGGCGGGGCCCTCGGATTAGGGAAACCGCCTTGGGGTGGCAAAGGAGGACCAATCCTGAGCCAGGATCTAAATCGTCATGACGGATCCTGGTCACGTCGGCTAGGCCGATGTCGCCCCGCCTCCCTTCATCACCTTCCGATCGCTGCAAAGGGGCGGAGCCTATTGGGGTGGCCTCCGCCCCTTTCGGCATGCCCCGAGGGCGATTGGCACAGCGGCTACTGCTTCGGGGGTTTCTTGACCTCGAAGCGGTGCGATTTCGGGGCGTAGGAGATGCCTTCGCAGAGTTCGGCCGGGGTCGTCTTCAGGGCGCCGGCGAGCTTGACGATCGTGGCCAGGCGTGGCTCACGGCCTGCCCGCTCCAGCAGCGAGACCTCGGTCCGGTGCAGATCACACAGATATCCCAGCTCTTCCTGGGAGATACCGGCCGCGGTGCGGATGCGGCGGAGGTTGGTTGCGAAGCGCTCTTGCGGGGTCATGGGCGTGGATGATCCGAAGCTGACGACAGAAGCTCTACAGACAATACCGCTCCGTAGGCTTGCATGCGCTGACGGTTCCGCTACCTTGCGGGAAGGGACCCGGCACCCGGACGGCAGTTGATCACGGCTTATTTACGCAGAAAGTGTTGAGTAGCAGCTACCCATGTGTTATATCCGAGCGACCAATTGGACTAGCGCCGAGGGATCGGCGGCAAAGGAGGATCAATGAGTGACGCGGTAGAGCCGCATCGCACCGAGCCCTATGGGCCCCGGACCACCTCCTGTGCAACCGAACTCGCCTGCCGCGACTGCGGCTACCGAACGCCGCTGCTCGACACGGCCTTCAAGTGCCCGGCCTGCGGCGAAGGCCTCGACGTCGATTACGACTACGAGCGCGCGAAAGCGGCGATCGCCGAGCGCGGCCTCGAGGGGCGCCCCTGGAATATCTGGCGCTTCGAGGAGCTGCTGCCGATCGTCAGCCGCCGCGCCCAGCAGCGGGTCGCCCAGTTCGCCGGCAAAACGCCGCTGATCCATGCCGAGCGGCTCGGCGCCGAGCTCGGCCTCAGCAACCTCTACCTCAAGGACGACTCGACCAACCGTCCCTCGCTCTCCTACAAGGACCGGGTCGTCGGGATGGCGATCGCCCGCCTGCTCGAGCTCGGCAAGGACGAGGTCGGCTGCGTCTCCACCGGCAACGTCGGCACCGCGGTCGCGGCGCTGGCGGCCCAGGCGGGGGCGAAGCCGTACATCTTCTACCCGGGCAACATGGAGAAGGGCAAGGCGAAGGCCTGCCGGGCGATGGGAGCCCAGGTGATCCAGCTCGACGCCAACTACGACGGTGCCAACCGCGCCTGCCGCGAGCTGGCCCTGGCGACCGGGATGGAGTTCGCCAACATCACCCTGCGGCCGTTCTACGCCGAGGGGGCGAAGACGATGGGCTTCGAGGTCGTCGAGGAGCTCGACTGGCGCTCGCCCGACCACTTCGTCATCCCCGCCGCCGGCGGCACCCTCTCCTCGCGGGTCCACAAGGGCTTGCTGGAGCTGGAGAAAGTCGGCCTCGCCGAGACCGCGGCGACGAAGATCAACATCGCCCAGGCGGCCGGCTGCTCGCCGATCGCGACCGCGATCAGCGGCGGCGGCGAGATCGTCACCCAGACCCCGGAGACGGCGGCCCACTCGCTGGCGATCGGCGCTCCCGGCGACGGCAACCTCGTCCTCGACGCGGTCCGCAGCCGCGGCGGCGCGGCGGCGGCGGTCTCAGACGAGGAAATCTGGGGCGCGATCGACCTGCTTGGCCAGACCGAGGGCATCCTCACCGAGCCGGCCGGCGGCACCACGATCGCCTCGACCGCGAAGCTCGCCCAGGAAGGGAAGCTCGGGCCCGACGAGGTCGTCGTCGCCGTGATCAGCGGCAACGGCCTGAAGACCCTGCAGGAGCATCCCGACAAGTCCTGGCCGGAAATGGTCCCCTGCGAGGTCGGGGCGATGGAGGAGATGCTCAACGACTTCCGCCAGGCAGCGGCGGCCGCGCTGCACTGAGCGGAAAAGGGGCGGGCGACCGGCGCGACCCCCGGCGCGCAGCCGGTCGCCGCGCCCGCACCTCCTCCGAACTGCATCAAATTTTCCTTCTCGTGGAGGGAGAATTTGATGCAGTTCGCCTAGGGTGGATGCCGTGAGCGCGCTGCCGGAGGTCGAGGGGGTCACGCACCACTGGGTCCGGGTGCGTGGGATCGAGCTGCACTACGCGGAAGCTGGCGCTGGCGACGACGTCGTCCTCTGCCTCCACGGCTGGCCGCAGCACTGGTACGAGTGGCGGCGGCTGATGCCGGCGCTCGCCGCCGACGGTTACCGGGTGATTGCTCCCGACCTGCGCGGATTCGGCTGGTCGGGGGCGCCGGCGGACGGCTACGAGAAGGAGAACCTCGCCGACGACATCCTCGCCCTGCTCGACGAGCTCGGGCTAGAGCGGGTGAAGCTGGTTGGCCACGACTGGGGCGGCTGGATCGGCTTCCTCCTCTGCCTGCGGGAGCCGCAGCGCTTCGAGCGCTACCTCGCGCTCAACATCCTGCCGCCCTGGACGAGCATGCGGGCGATGGCGCCGCACCTGTGGCGGTTCTGGTACCAGTGGCTGATCTCCTCGCCGGGGATCGGCTACCAGCTGCACCGCAGCGGCAAGTTCGTGCCGAAAGTCCTGGTCGGCGGCTCGGTCCGCCGCGACCCCTGGGACGAGGCGACGATCCACGCCTTCTCCGACACCTTCACCGAGCCGGCGCGGGCGCGGGCGGCGGTGCAGATGTACCGCGTCTTCACCCTCCGCGAGGCTCCGGCGATCGGCCGCGGGCGCTACGCCGAGGCGCGCCTGCGGGTGCCGACGAAGCTCCTCTTCGGCACCGGCGACGCCGCCCTCAACCACAACCTCCTGGCCGGCTACGAGCGCCACGCCGACGAGATGCAGCTGGAGAAAGTAGACGGCTGCGGCCACTTCATCGTCGACGAGATGCCGGAGCTCGTCGCCGAACGCGCCCGCGAGTTCTTCGCTTAGCTCCTGATCCGCGCCTCCTCCAAGTCGAGGTCGCGCTCGATCTGGCGCATCGTTTCGTTGCGCAGGCGGCCGGCGCCGCGCAGTTGGAGCAACTCGTCGCGCTCGATTCCGATCAGCTCGCGGCGCAGCTCGCCGTAGTCGGCGATCCGCTGTTCGCGGGCGGCGGCGTCGGGGTCCTCGCCGCCGAGCACCGCCTGGCACATGCGGAAGCGGGCGCGGTAGAGGTCGCGCAGCCGCTTCAACTGCCCTTCGGAGGCGCGCTCTTCGTCCTCCATCTCGTCGAGCCGGTCGAGCGCCGACTGTGCCGCCTCCATCCGCGCCACCGCCTCTTCGTCTGACCAGCGGCGCGGCTGCTCCAGGCCCAGCGCCCGGACGATGTAGGGCAGGGAGAGGCCCTGGCCGACCAGGGTGACGAGGATCAGGGCGAAGGTGAGGAAGATGATCTGCGGCCGAGCGCTGACGCTGAGGGGTACCGCCAGGGCGGCGGCCAACGAGACGGCGCCGCGCATCCCGCTCCAGCCGATCGCGAAGCGTTGGCCGGCGGTTTCGCCGGCGTCACTTCCCATCGCGAAGACGAAGGCGAGCCGGACCACGACCGAAGTGGCGGCGAGGGCCGCCGCCGGCAGCAGCAGCTCGCTGACCCCGGAGGAGGTTTCGTTGAGGGTGTCGACGATCTCGGGCAGCTGCAGGCCGAGGAGGACGAAGAGGGTGATCTCGAGGCCGAAGACGAGGACGTTCCAGAAGGCGACGGCGCTGAGGCGGATGTCGGCGTCGAGCGAGCGCGGCGAGTTGTAGCCGGCGTAGAGGCCGGCGACAACGGCGGCGAGGATCCCGGAGACGTGCACCTCCTCGGCGCCGATGTAGGCCCCGTAGGCGGTGAGGACCGAGAGCATGATCGAGAGGCCGCTGTCGGTCTGGCGGCGGATCAGCAGGTCGGAGGCGACCCCGACGGCGAGGCCCACGGCGATGCCGCCGAGCGAGACGCCGACGAACTCCAGCGCCGCGCCGCCGAAGCTGAAGGCGCTGCCGGTGGCGACCCCGACGGCGATCCGGTAGAGCACCAGCGCGGTGCCGTCGTTGATCATCGACTCGCCTTCGACCAGCAGCCGCACCCGCTCCGGGGCGCCGAGGCGGCGGAAGATCGAGGTCGCGGCGACAGCGTCGGTGGGGGCGAGGATGGCGCCGAGAATCGCCGCCTCGGCCCAGCCCAGCTCCGGCACCAGCGCGTGGGCGACGACGGCGACGGCGCCGGCGGCGACAAAGACGAGCCCGATCGCCAGCAGGGCCAGCGGCCGCATCACCGCCCGCAGCTCCTGCGGCGAGGTGCGCCAGCCGGCGGCGTAGACCAGCGGCGGCAAGAAGACGAGGAAGATCGTGTCGGGATCGAGTTCGACGTTCGGCAGCGTCGGCACGAAGGCGATCCCGAGGCCGCCGAGGACGAGGACGATCGGCGCCGGGATTTTGCCGAACTCGGCCAGGCGCACCAGCAGGGCGGCGGCGAGCAGGAGGACGAAGACCGACTCGACGTTGTTCATCGACCACATAACATCGGGTTCGGTGGCGGAACGGCTCTCACCCCCGCTGGAGGACCTCGACCACGTTCGGGGCGAGCCCGGCGCGCCGCTGGAGCTGGTGATGTTCGGCGACTTCCAGTGCCCGTACTGCCTCGGCGCCCAGAAGAGCCTGCGACGGGTGCGCGAGCGGCTGGGGGAGCGGCTGCTGTTCGCCTTCCGCCATCTGCCGATCGCCGAGCGCCACCCACTGGCGCCGCTGGCGGCCGAAGCAAGCGAGGCCGCCGCTGCCCAGGGTCGGTTCTGGGATTACCACGACGCCCTCTACGCGGCGCAGCCGAAACTCTCCCGCGAGACGATGCTGGCGGTCGGGCGGGACCTCGGCCTCGACGCCGAGCGGATCGCCGCCGACCTCGACGCCGGCGTGCACCGCGACCGCATCGCCCGCGACGAAGCCTCCGCCGAGGCCAGCGGCGCCACCGGCACGCCCACCTTCTATGTCAACGGCGAGCGCTTCTACGGCGCCTACGACGCCTCCTCGCTGGTCGAGGCGCTGGAAGCCTGACCGGGGCGCAACTTCCGGCCGCGGAGCGGTTGATAATGCACCGGCCAATCGAGGGGAGAGAGCGGATGAAGGCTGTGCGTAGGACGGTGCTTGCGGCGGTTGCCGTGTTGTTGACGGCAATGGCGCCGGCGGCCGTGCAGGCGGCGACGATCACCGGCACCGTCAGCGGCGAAGATACCCACGCCGGAATCGGTGGGGTCGAAGTCTGTCCCACTCCGCAGCCCTACACCTTCGAAGCGGCCTGTGCCACTACGGACTCGAGCGGCCACTACAGCCTCAACGGCCTGCAGCCAGCGCAGTACTCGCTCGCCTTCTCAGGCTGGGTCAACAACGTCCCGTACGTGAGCGAGGTCTACGACAACAAGCCGGCCTACACGTACGGCGACCTGGTGACGCTGAGCTCGCCCGACGAGGTGCGGCAGCTCGACGTCGAACTCGCCCGCGGCGGCTCGGTCGCCGGCAAGCTGACCGATGAAGAAACGGGTCTGCCGATCGCCGGGATGGCCGCCTGCGCGAGGCTCGAAGGCGACGACGGCTACGAACGCTGCGCCAAGTCCGACGCCGATGGCAACTATCAGGTCAACGGTCTGCCGAGCGGCGAATACAGCGTCTATTACGAAGGCTGGAACCAGGTCAACTACCTGCGTGAGTTCTACGAGGACGCTGAACTCTGGGCGCAAGCGACGCGGATCGACGTCACCGCCCCCGCGACGACCGGCGGGATCGACGCGAAACTTGCGCGGGGGGCGCAGATCTCCGGCCACGTCAGCCAGGCGGGAACCGGGCTGCCCCTACCCGAAGCGTTTGTATGCGCCGAAGAGGAGGCTCCGGGGGAATATCAGGAGTGCGACATGACGGACGCCGAAGGCAACTACGCGCTGATCGGCCTGCCGGCCGGCAGTTACCTGGTCGCCTTCGAACTCGAATACCTGCCGACCGGTCATTACGCTCGGCAGTGGTGGCAGGGTGCGGCGACCGCCGAAGAAGCGACGCCGATCGTGCTCGTGCCGCCGGAAACCCGGACCGGCATCGACGGAGTGGTCGATCGGGCGATCTGGGGTCCGCCGGAAAAAGAACCGACCTCGGTGACCAGTCCGCCGCCCCTGCCGGCTGTTGCCAGCACCGTCAAGCAACCGATGCGCAAATGCCGCAAGGGCTTCCATCGCAAGCTGGTCAAAGGCAAGAAGCGGTGCGTGCGCAAGCACAACCACCATCGCAAGCATCGCCGCAGTCACCGCTAGGCAGCTAGGCTCGCGACGGTGAAGGCGCTGGTGCAGCGGGTCAGCCAGGCGGCGGTGGACGTCGAGGGGGAGCGGGTCGCGCAGATCGGGCCCGGCATGTTGATCCTGCTCGGGGTCGGGGTCGGCGACGGGCCGGACGAGGCCGACCGGCTTGCCGAGAAGGTGCGGAAGCTGCGGATCTTCGATGACGCGGAGGGGCGGATGAACGAGCCGCTGGGGGAGCGCGAGATCCTTTGCGTCAGCCAGTTCACCCTTTACGGCGACGCTCGCCGCGGCAACCGCCCCAGCTACGTCGACGCCGCCCGGCCGGAGGTCGCCGAGCCGCTCTACGACCGTTTCTGTGAGCGGCTGGGTGCGAAGAAGGGCGTCTTCGGCGCTTGCATGGGGGTTGCATTGATCAACGACGGGCCGGTGACGCTGATGCTCGAGGTGCCGCCGGTCAGCGAGCCGTGAGGGCGAAGGCGCGGCGGGCCAGAGCCGCGGCGGCGGCGAGGCGCTGCGGCCGGGTTGCCCCGGCGACCGAGTAGACGAGGGTGAGCCAGCGGTTGCCCCGGACCGCCCAGAGGCTGCTGTAGGCGGGGATCCAGCTGGCGTAGTGGTCGTAGGCGGAGCGGTCGCCGACGCCAGGGACTGCGTGGGGGACCTTGGTCGGGTCGACGGCGTTGAACTGCACCTGCTCGGCGATCCGGTTCGAGTAGCGCTGGCGCGCCGCGGTGCCGGCGTCGAGGGTGATCGAGACGTGGACGCCCCGCCCCTGGAGCTGGCAGCGCGAGTTCGGCGGCGTCGGCTCCGCTTCGCGCCGCAGCGGCCGTCCCACCTGGTGCATGACCGCCGCGGCAAGCTCCCGGCAGTCGCCGGCGTCGAGCCTCTGCGCCGTCGCCTGCTGTTCCGGGTGGTCGCCGAAGTAGCGGTGGGAGGCGGCGGTGGGGCCGGTGGTCCCGGAGTCGCCGGCTCCGCACCCGGCAAGCGCCGCCGCCCCGAAGGCGAGCAGGACCAACAGCGCCCTAGGCATCGAGCAGGCCGAGCTCCCCGGCGCGGTGGCTGGCCTCGACGCGGGAGCGGCAGTCGAGCTTGCCGAGCAGGTTGCGGACGTGCATGTCGACGGTCCGCTGGCTGATGAAGAGCTCCTGGGCGATCTCCTTGTTGGTGCGGCCGACGGCGACGTGGCGCAGCACCTCGAGCTCGCGCCGGGTCAGCTGGGCGCCGCCGTCGGCCGCCGCCGCGGCGCGGCTGCCGAGCCGCTGCGCCACCGACTCGCCCAGCGCCGCGACCTGCTGGGCGGCAGCGGAGGCGAGCGGGCCGGCGCCGAGCTTGCGGGCGCAGCGGTAGGCGTCGGAGAGCCGCTCCAGGGCCTCCTCGCGCTCGCCGGCGGCGGCGAGGGCGACGCCGGCGCGGAGCTCGACCTGGGCCCGCTCGTGCGGGATCGCCAGCGCCCGGTGCAACTCGACCGCCCGCTCGAGGTGCTCGGCAGCGGTCGTCGCCTCCTCCTCGAGCAGGGCCAGCTCGCCGAGCGCCTGGGCGAGCGCGGCGAGGGCGTCGGGGTGGCCGCCGTCGGAGGCCATGCGGCTGAGCGCCTCGGTGCAGGCGGCGAGGCCGTCGCGGTCGCCGCGGCCGGCGAAGTAGGTAGCCGCCCAGCGCATTCCCCAGACGGCGTAATGGTGGTCCTCGCTGCGCTCCCAGCGGGCGAGCAGCTCGCGGCAGTAGCGGCTCGCCTCGTCATCCAATCCTTCGGCGGCGGCGACGATCGCCAGGCCCGTCGTCGAGTCGACGTACATGTTGTAATGGCCGACCGCGGCGGAGACCGCGCGCGAGGAGGTGAGCAGGCGCCGGGCCGAGGCCAGCTTCCCCTGGAAGGCGTGGATCGCCCCGATCAGCCCCTCGGCGACCCAGACCGCGGTCTCGGCTTCGATCAGCTCGCGGCCGAGCTCCTCGGCGCGCGACCACTCGCCGCGCTCGCGCAGCACGTACACGAGGCAGGTGACGCAGGCGACCTCGGTGTCGCCGTCGCCGTCGGTGCGGCAGAGGCCGAGGGCGGTGTCGAGCGCCTCCTCCGCCTGGCGGTAGTCGGCGCCGTCGTAGAGGACGAGGCTGAGCCGCTGGTAGAGCTCGGCGGCGACCGGGGTCAGGTCTTCCTCGAGCGCCAGCGCCAGCCCGGCGCGGACGCTGGCGAGGCCGGCCTCATAGTCGCCGCCCTTCGCCTCGGCGACTCCCTGCAGGCCGAGCAGGCGCGCCCGCAGGTCGTTGCGCCCGGCGGCGGTGACCTCGGCGATGGCGATCTCGGCCAGCTCGATCGCCTCTCGGTAGCGGGCGGTGCGTCGGTGGTGGTCGGCCATCGCCAGCCGTTCCAGCGCCGCCTCGGTCGGCTCGCTGGCGGCGGCGAAAGCCTCGGCGGCGAGGCGCCGGGTGGCGAAGGCGGCATCGCGTTCGCCGAGCAGGTCCTGGACGCCGGCGAGCCGCCGCTGCGCCTGCGCGTAGCCGAGGCCGTCGTCGCGGGCGTCGCAGCTGGCGGCAAGCTCGCGCCAGCCTTTCGCCGCCTCGGCCATCTCCCCGGCCAGCTGGGAGCAGCGGGCGAACCGCTCCAGCGTCTCCAGTCGCAGCTCGTCGGCTTCCTCCTCGGGCCAGAGCTCGAGCGCCTCGCCGGCGGCGCGGGCGGCGTCGCGGTGGGCCTGCAGCTCCTCGGAGCGCCGCGCCGCCTCGACCAGGGCCGCGCGGGCGGCCGGCTCGTCGGCGGCGCCGCGCCAGTGGGTCGCCACCTCCAGCCGCGAGCCGTCCGCCGCCGCCAGAGCTGCGGCGAGGCGCCGGTGGAGCTCCCGGCGCCGCATCCAGGGGACCTCCGAGTAGAGGGCTTCCTGCGCCAGCGCGTGGCGGAACGCCGCCCGTCCCGGACCGCGCTCCTCCAACAGCCCGCGCTCGATCAGCTCCGCCAGCCCGGCAGCGCTGCTGAGTTCGGCGACGAGGGCGAGGTCGAGCTGCTGCCCGGCTACCGCGGCGGCCTCGGCCGCGGTGCGTGCCTCCTCGGAGAGCGTCGAGGTGGCGACGAGGACCGCTTCGCGCACCGTGTCGGGCAGGGGGACGTCATCGGCGTCGGCGAGCTCGAGGCCATGCCTGCCGGGGCGCAGCGCGCCGCGCAGCTGCAGCGCCGCCACCAACTCCTCGACGAAGAAGGGCGAGCCCATCGTGCGGTCGTTGACTGCGCGGACGAGGGCGGGGGAGGGCGGCTCGGGCAGCACGGCCTCCAGCAACGCGCCGACGCCGTCGCGGTCGAGCGGGTCAAGCGAGAGCTCCTCGATGCGGCCGCCGCGCCGCAGCTCGTTGCGCAGCCAGCGCAGTCGATGCTGGCGGGGTAGCCCGTCGGAGCGGTAGGCGCCGACCACCAGCACCGGCATCTCCTGCAGCGGTCCGGCGAGGGCGGCGAGCAGTTCCAGGGTGGTCTCGTCCGACCACTGCAGGTCGTCGAGGAGGATCGCCAGCGGCTGCTCGGCGGCGAGGTGGGCGAGGGCGCAGCGCACGGCCTCGAAGATCGTCGCCCGCTCGGTCTCGGCGGCGGGCTCGCCGAGCTCGGGGAGCAGCAGCGCCAGGTGGGGGAGAAGCGGGCCGCACTCGCCGAGCGCCTGCGGGTCGGTTCGCAGCCGCGAGCGCAGCGCATCGACGATCGGCCCGTAGGGGACCGCCGAGCCCTCGGTCGCGGCTCCGCGGAGGACGACACCGGCCTCGGCGGTCGCCACCTCGGCGAGCCGGCTCTTGCCGATCCCGGCCTCGCCGCAGAGCAGGACGATCCCGCCAGAGCCCTCCGCTGCCCGCTCCAGCGCAGCCGCGAGCCGAGCGAGCTCGCTCTCCCGGCCGACGAGCGGGGTCCGCGTACCCATCACGAACTCAGTCTAGGTCCGCCCATGCCGACGGGACGAAAAGCGGTCGAAGGAACCGGTTTTCGTCCCGTCGGCGGTCGGATCGCCGATTACTGCGCGACAGGCGTGGGGTCGGGGCGGACGACCACCGTGTCGGCGATCGGGATGATCTCGTCGGCGGGGAGGCCGGCGGCCTCGGCGTGGGCGCGGATCGTCTCCGGGCTGTCGCCTTCGTAGACGCAGAAGGTGCCCAGCTCGCCGCTCTCCTCGGTCAGCACGTAGCTGCGGATCCAGCGCACGCCCGAGCCCGGCTCGTCGCCGACTTCAGCCGATTTTTTTGCGGCGGCTTCCAGGTCCTCACCAGTCCGCCATCCGTTGCGGCGAAGAATTCCGTACAGCTGCATTTTCACTACCTCCGTTTCGGTTTCGACTTGCCCTACGACCGTACGCCCGCCGAAGTTCGCTCGCATCAGCGAAATCACCGTATTTTTGGATCCCGGTGCCGTATCCCTGTCACCCCGTCATACGGCACCTGTTCAATGGCGGCAATGGCCCGGCTGATCTACACGGCGATCGCCTCCCTCGACGGCTACGTGGCCGACGAGCGCGGCAAGTTCGACTGGGCCGCGCCCGACGAAGAGGTCCACGCCTTCGCCAACGACCTCGAGCGCCAGGTCGGTACCCACCTCTACGGCCGCCGCATGTACGAGACGATGAAGGTCTGGGACGGCGACGAGATCCTCGCGGGCCAACCCACCGTGATGAGCGACTACGCCGAGATCTGGCGCGCCGCCGAGAAGATCGTCTACTCGCGCTCCCTGGAGAAGGTGGAGACCTCGCGAACGAAGCTGGAGCGGAGCTTCGACCCGGAGGCCGTGCGGGCCCTGAAGCAGGTTGAGGAGCGAGACATCAGCATCGGCGGCGCCGAGCTGGCGGCGGAGGCGCTGGCAGCCGATCTGGTCGACGAGATCCACCTGCTCTTGGTCCCGGTGGTCGTAGGCGCCGGCAAGCCCGCCCTGCAGACCGATCACCAGCTTGCGCTTGACCTCCAGGAGCACCGGAGCTTCGGCAACGGAACCGTCTATCTGCGCTATGACCTCGAGGGACGGCTGTAATGATGCTGCGATGAAGGCGCCGCACCTCAAGGTTTTCCTCGTTGTCCTGGTCCTTTCTCTGGGGCTAGCCGCGTCGGCTGCCGCAGCGCCCGGTCCGGGGGACGTCAAGCGCGGGCTGCAGCGCCTGGTGGCGGCCGAGGGCGGGCCGCCGGGGGCGATCGCGACGATGTACCGGGACGGCCACCTCACGGTCCTGCGCGCCGGGCGCTCGAACGCCAACCGCCCCGGGGCGCCGAAGCCGAGCGACCACATGCGGATCGCCAGCATCGCGAAGGCGTTCAACGGCGCGGTTGCGCTCCATCTCGTTGACGAAGGACGGCTCGGGCTCGACGACACGATCGGGCAGCGGCTGAGCGGAATGCCGGCGGCCTGGAGCGCGGTGACCGTGCGCCAGATGCTCAACCACACCAGCGGGCTCCCCGACTACACGCAGTCGAAGGGCTTCGCCGAACAGGCGAAAAAGAACCCGCGCGGCTTCGTCTCGCCGCAGAAGATCATCGGCTGGGTCCGCGGCGAACCGCTCGAGTTCGCGCCCGGCTCGGACTACGAGTACTCGAACACCGACAACATCGTCGTCGGCCTGATCGTGGAGGCCGTCACCGGCAGCTCCTACGCCCAGAACCTCGACCAGATCGTCTTCGGTCCGGCGGGACTGACCCAGACTTCCTTCCCGACGAAGCCGGCGCTGCCGAAGCCGTTCATCCACGGCTACGTCGTCGAGGTGGGGGAGCCGCCGACGGACGTCTCCACCTTCCTCAGCCCGAGCGGCGCCTGGGCCTCCGGCGCGATCGTCTCGACGCCGCGGGACCTCAACGCCTTCATCCGCGCCGATCTCGGCCTCGGGTTCTTCTCCCGCGCCGAGCAGGAAGAGCAGATGCGCTTCGTCCCTGGCGGCAAATCGAGCCCGCCCGGTCCGGGCCAGAACGCCGCCGGCCTGGCACTCTTCCGCTACACGACCAAGTGCGGCACGGTGTACGGCCACACCGGCAACTTCCCCGGCTATGTCCAGTTCGCGGCCGCCACCGCCGACGGCACCCGTGCCGTCACCACCTCCCTCAACATTCCCGCCCCAACCGGCAGGCTCCTGGCCCAGCTGCGCCAGGTGCAGGAAACCACCGTCTGCGCGCTACTCGCCAGCTGACCAGCGCCGCGCTACCCTCGGAAGGGCACCACCGTCCGTCGGGTTCTCATCCTCCTCATCCTTGCGCTCGGACATTCCCAGAGGAGGGGTTAGAGAACTGCCAGATGGATACGCAGGACACGCCTCTCGAGGCGGATGGGGCTTCGGCCGCCCATTCGATGCGGGCCGAGCTCTCCCGCGAGATGGTCCGGCTCTACAAGGAGCTCTTCGGCCGCGGACCGACCAAGGCCAGGACCGACTTCGCTACCCCCGACATCATCCTCTGCACCCTCGAGCACAGCCTCACCCCCGCCGAGCAGGCCCTGGTCCAGATGGGCGAGCACCAGCGCCTCCGCGACACCCGCATGTACTTCCAACACGCCACCGAGGAGCGCTTCCGCGAGGTCGTAGAACGCGTGACCGGCCGAGAGGTCCGAGCCTTCATCAGCGGCGTCGACACCATCCAAGACGTTGCGGCGGAGATCTTCTATTTGGTGCCGGCTGCGCCTTGACCCTTCGATCTGATGATCGTTCTGCCGAACTTCCCGCGTTCAGCCACCCTTGTCCCCGTTAGGTCTCGTCTGGGTCCTGGCCAGACTCCACAGGCACCTTCGCGTCCATTCCGACGGTGCCCTCAAGGACAGCTTGGGTGGCGGTCTCCAATTGCGTAAGGGTCCTCGCCTCGGTCTTCATGGGTAGAGCTGCGACATCGCCACCCCCCGCATGCCAGCTACGCCGACTTCGAAGAAGTGCCTCCGAGACCTTCGTTCGCGCGGCCTCGCGCTGCATACCGGCGGACCGGCCAGATCTAATATTTGGTGCGAGGTGGCGAGAAAGACTTTCATTAAGCCGCCGAGCCATTGCCTCGTCATGAGTGGACCTGTAAACAGAGATCGCGATTGCGATCGTCGCATTGCGAAGGAAGTTCTTGGAGGGTAGGCGCTCGAGCAGCTCCTCAAGTCGCGTTGGCCACTCCGCCAGTTCGAGCCGCGCCTCCGTCCAGACCGCGAGGGAGGAGGCGGTTAGCGACGCGGAGAACTCCGGGTTCTCCAAACAAGCGTCGAGGGTCGCGGCGAGCTGCGGACTGCTCAGGCGGGTCTGGGCCATCGAGGCCGTGACCAAGACGAGGAGCATCAGCATTACTCTCGTTGCCACCTCAGCTTCGTCCCCGCCCTCTGCGTGCTCTTGGGCGACTTCCTCGATTAAGGCACGGATCGTCGTGTCGTTGGCGTCTTCGGCGAGCATCGCACCGATCATCAGACCCCATCCTTCGAGTGCCTTTTCCAAGAGCTCGCGCTTTAGCTCGACATCGGCCACTAACTCGGAGCTTCTCAATACATTTGAGAGCAGCGTGGTGGTTTGTTCGAGGTCACTTAACGCTTGAACAGCTGGACTCTCTAGCGGCTCCTCTCTTACATCTAACGTCTCGGCTATGCGATCGATCTCGGCATCGAGTTCGGCCCGGCTACGTCGCTCAGGCAGGATCGCGAGGGTGTCGTCGAAGCGGTCATCTGCCCACGTATCGACGGCCTCGAAATCCTTGAGAAGGTCATCGACCTTGTTGAGAGGGAGTCTCTCGGCGATCTTGTCGATCGCCAAAGTGCAGTGCTCGCCGACTTTGACCAGCAGCTCTCGGTCGTTGCGCTTTAGAGCGGCGGCATGAGTAATCGGTTTGGCGTTCGTGCCGCAGTCTTGGAGCATCGCCATCTTGTTGTCCTCGTCCTCAAGCATCCATTGGCCGACGAACAGGTGGAGGAGAGCGGGATGACGGAAACCGATCTGACCCTCATGTTCGATCAGAACATGACGGGAAACGAGGCTCGTAAGCACCTGGCCGGCGTTTAGGCGCAGTCCGCAGCTGCGGAAGTATTCGAGCAACAGCTCCTCTGCATCACCCACAGGAATCGAAAGAGTGGGCACCTCATAAATGTTTCGGGCCAGCTCACCGAGCAGGACGACGCGGCGACGAAAATCCATTCCCAATTGCTCCATGTCGGCGAGCTCGCCACTGCCCAGGAGCAGCTTTACGAAGGCCTCGAGCAGATCACTCTCGTTCAGGTCGGCCCGCAGCTGCTCAGCGGTGACCACGGTAATTAAGGCCACCATGGTGAAGGGCGTTTGCGGGAGGCTCTGGGTGCGGATCAGGCCGTATATCTGCTCGACGTCTGCTTCGTTGCCCCGCTTGATCGTCTTGGCCAGCTTGCGCAGCTCGGTCCGGCCGAACGGCGCAAGGTAGATCCGCGAATGCTGGATACCGGCCTCATTAAGTGCCTCGGCGATTTCGTTGGCGCGGTCGCTCTCGCAACCCAACAGATAGCGATGACGAGAATGCTCAGCGATAAAGCCGAGAAGCCGATCGAGCTTGTGAGGGGCGGCAGGGTCTAGGTCATCGACAGCGAGCATCAAGTCGGGGTCCGGGCTTTCGTCTTTTCGATGTCCGAAGAGAGAGGACGCCTTGGCTAGCGTCGTCTTCTCCTTACGGGTTCCAATTCCCGATTGAGAGGCGGAGAGATAAGCAGGCATCTTGGAGGCGTCGCGACGGTATCCCTGGCTTAGCAACCACAGCAACGAGCTTGAGACTCCGGATTGAGCATCGCCGCTGACCAACACCACTTCGGTATCGAGCAACGCCTGCACCCCGTCGACCTCATGGCTGCTGATGCCATCAGAGAAGGTCGCCGCTGCCTGGGCATCCTTGAATGGGACCGAGAGGAATCGGGGGGCGATCAGGATCTCCTCAATCGAACTTGGAGTCGTGCCGGTCTCGCTCATGTCCTCGGGCAGCATCCGTCGCTCTTGGGCGAGCCCAGCGATCGAACTCATCACGGTCGAAAATGGAGGGTGGCCTAGGTCGGTCGCCCCGCCCCCTCGCGGTAACTCGAAGTCGAAAGCGCCGGTTTTCGCGACTTCAGTGGCAGCGCTGAATTCCCTCAGGTCCGGCGCCCAGCGCCGGATATACACGCGCACCGCACGATCATCGGGATCGATGTCGATGATGAAATAACTATTGGGATAGTCGCTGCCCGAGTACAGGCAGCCGGCGCGAAGGTAGAGCGATTCGCCTCGCGGGCTCCTTAGTGCACTTGGCTTTGCGCTGTGCTCATGGCCACTCAGAACAATCGCCCCCTGGGCTTCAAACTCCCCCTGCAACTGATCTGCCTCAAACGATGCGAGCCAATCGAGCGGGTGGTGCATGACCGCAAGGCGCACATCGCAATCCGAGACCGCTCGAAGGGCCACCTCGGCTTGAGGCATCCCAACTAAGAGCCGGCCGCGATCCTCGGCGCCCGAGCATCGCCAAGCTGAATTGATCACGGCGAGTCCCACTGATCGGCCGTCGATCTCGAGCTTGCGGCCGGTGGCAAGGGCTCCGACCTCGACGACAGCGTGGTCGCCTCCATCCAAAACGGTATCTTCGATGAACGCACGCCACCCAGAGAGGCGCTCGAGGGCATCTTCGAGGTCCCTGTCGTCGCAGAGAAGTGCCTCAACCTCCTCGCGATTGCCAAGGCCCTGAGCTAGGCCACGCTCAACGTTGGCGCGAATCGTCGTGCGGTCGACGTCATGGTTACCGGGGATCGCGATCAGTCGGTCGTGGTCGATCTTCAGCCGATTCACCAAGGGCTCGATCAAGATTCCGCGAGCAAGTGCGTACTCATCACCTGTGCCTTTGTCGGCAAGGTCTCCACTGAAAATGGCGAGGTCAACCGGCTTCTCGGTGCTTAACGATTCAACGTCCTGAAGCATTCCCTCAACCAGCATCCGCTGATCTGTCTCGCCGTCGCTCGAGGCATGCAGGTCGGAGATATGGAGAATCCGGATCATTCTTCACCTTCGAATTGAGACCACGCCCGACGTCAGTTGCGGCCGATCCTGGCTAGGGCAAGGGGGGCGTGTGTTCCTGTTTAGAACTAAGCAAGTCTGACCGGCTTGGCGGCGGAAAACGATCTGACTTGTACCCAATTAGCGACAGTCGGTCGTGAGGATGGACCTAGTCGGGGAGGGTCAGTCGCTAGAACGCTGTCAGCGTGTCCGATCCACGGTAGTTCGAGCGACTTGTTGTAAGGAGGATGCTCGGTGCCGAAAGTTGGCTCTCGAAGCTGTTGCCGCCATGCCGGAGGAGGGACTCGAACCCCCGACACGCGGATTATGATTCCGCTGCTCTAACCAGCTGAGCTACTCCGGCGGGGAGGGGGATGGTAGCGATGGGGCAGGGGTCTGGTGGGCCTCCTGAGACGGGGTGGGCGGCGATTCGGCCGGTGCTGGTGGCCTTCATGGTGGTGGTCGATGCGTTTGCGGTGGTTTCGCTGGCGGTCGTGCGGCCGGACGCGTGGTGGGCGCCGTTTACGGCCTTTGCAGTCGTGCTGGTCGGGATGGTTTGGTTCTTGGCCTGGTCAATTCGGCACCGGCACGACGACGACTGAGGGGGCGCCTGGCGGGGAGAGCGTCGATTGCAGGGGAAACGCTGCAGCAATCGCGCATCGTGAGTAGGGTGGGGTCGTGCCTGCGGATCTCGACAGAGCGGTGAAGACTGTGGTTCGGCAGTGCATGGGGATCCAGCCGGGCGAGGACGTGCTGGTCGTCTGCAACCCGGTCACCGAAGAGATCGGTGCACTGATGCGGATCGAGGCGCAGGGGGAGGGCGCCGATGCGACCCTGGCGGTGATCTCCGAGCGCGACTCCGCCGCCGCCGAGCCCCCGCGCCCCGTCGCAGCGGCGATGGCCGCGGCCGACGTGGTCCTGGCGCCGACGATCCAGTCGCTCTCCCACACCGACGCCCGCAAGGTCGCAAGCGAAGCGGGCGCCCGAGTCGGCAGCCTGCCGGGCGTCACCGAGGACATGCTCGGCCGCCTGATGGTCAGCGACCTGGAGGAGATTCGCCGCCGCGGCTGGGAGCTCGTCGACGCCCTCAACCGCGCCTCCGAGGCGCGGATCACCTGCAACCACGGCAGCGACCTGCGGATCGGGCTCGAGGGACGGAAGGGGATCGTCGACGGCGGCGAACTCGGCAGCCGCGGCGCCTTCGGCAACCTGCCCTGCGGCGAGGGCTTCATCGCCCCGGTGATCGAGACGACCGAGGGCGTGCTCGTCGTCGACGGCTCGATCGCCGAAGTCGGCCTGCTTGACACCCCGACCGCGCTGACCGTCCGCGAGGGGCGGGTGGTCGAGGCGACCGGGCCGGACGGCAGCCGGCTGCTGGAGCTGCTGACCGCCCACGGCGACGAGGCCACCAGCATCGCCGAGCTCGGGATCGGGACCAACGAAGAGGCCGAGCTGACCGGCAACATCCTCGAGGACGAGAAGATCCTTGGCACCTGCCACGTCGCCTTCGGCGCCTCGGCGGCGATCGGCGGCACCGTCCAGGTGCCGGTCCACCTCGACTGCGTGGTGCTCGAACCGACGGTCGAAATCGACGGCAAGACGGTCGTCAGCGGCGGCGAGCTCCTCCTCTGAGGGGGCGCGGGGATGCCGACCCTCCTCGCCGTCCCCAACGTCTCCGAGGGTGCTGACGAGGGGCGGCTCGACCGCCTGCAGAGCGCCTTCGGCCGCGGGGTGCGGCTGCTCGACCGCCACGCCGACGCTGACCACGGCCGCAGCGTCTTCACCGTCGCGGGGGTGCCGGGATCGCTGACCGAGGCGCTGGCAAGGGGGGCGGAGGAGGCGATCGAGACGATCGACATGCGCGCCTACAGCGGCGCCCACCCGGCGATCGGCGCGCTCGACGTCTGCCCCGTCGTCTGGTTCGACCCCGCGGCCCGCGATGACGCCCGCGCCGAGGCGGCGGCGGTCGCCGCGCAGATCGGCGGCCTCGGCGTCCCCGTCTTCCTCTACGGCGAGCTGGCGCGGGAGCCGGGTCGGGCCGAGCGCGCCTACTTCCGCAACGGCGGCCTGGCGGAGCTGTGGCTGCGGATGGAGTCGGGGGAGCTGCGGCCCGACTTTGGCCCCGACCTGCCGCACCCGACCGCCGGCGCGACGCTGGTGACGGCGCGCCCGCCGCTGGCGGCCTTCAACGTCGAGCTCGGCGGCGGCGACGTCGAGATCGCCCGCTCGGTCGCCGCCGGTCTGCGCGAGGCGGGCGGCGGCCTGCGTGGCGTGCGGGCGATCGGGCTGCTGCTCTCCAGCGGTCGCGCCCAGGTCTCGACCAACGTCCACGACCCGCTGGCGGTCCCGCTCGGCGAGGTGGTCGAGCGGGTGCGCGAGCTGGCGGCGCCGCTCGGCGACCGGCCGGTCGAGGCCGAGCTGGTCGGCCTGATCCCGCAAGCAGCCCTCCGGGAGTACCCGGCGGACGTGCCGATGCGGGGTTTCGATCCGGCCCACCATGTGATCGAGGCGCGCCTGGCAGAGGCGACCGACTAGATTTCGAGCCCATGGCTCAAACGAGGAAGAAGCGACAGCGCAAGCAGCGCGGCACCCAGGGCGGGCGGGTCGATCCGAACGCGCGGCGCAGCCGTCCCCGCACCCGCGAGGAGGCGAAAGCGCAGGCGCGCGCCAAACGCCGCCCGACCGCCAAAGAGGACCTGCCGCCGACCTGGCGCAACTCCTTCGTCCGCGGCCTCTTCGCCGCCGTCATCTTCGCGGCGCTGCTGATCCTGATCTTCAAAAAGTCGGTCGGCCCCTCGCTGATCTTCGGCGCCTTCATGCTCGCCTTCTACGTTCCCTCCGGCTACTACATCGACATGGTCCTGTGGCGGCGGCGGGAGCGAGCGCGGATCCGCGCCCGGGGAGACTGATGGCCCTCGACGTCGAGATGCTCACGGTGGGGCAGATCGGCGAGAACTGCTTCCTGTTCCGGCTGCAGGGTGGCGATCGGCTGCTGATCGTCGACCCGGGGGAGGAGGCGGAGCGGATCCTCGCCGCGGTCGAGGCGAAAGGAGCCACCGTCGAGGCGATCCTGCTCACCCACTGCCATTTCGACCACATCGGCGCGGTCGCGCCGGTGGCGCGGGCGACCGGGGCCCCGGTCTACTGCCCGGAGATCGAGGTGCCGGTGCTCGCCGACATCATGGCCTACGTCCCCTGGGAGGGCTTCGGTCCGTACGAGAGCTACGAGGCCGACAAGATCGTCCGCGGCGGCGAGACGCTCGAGCTCGCTGGGATGGAAATCGAGGTCGTCTTCACCCCGGGCCACAGCCCCGGCCACGTCACCTACGCGGTCAAAGGCGAGCCGGCGATCTTCTCCGGCGACGTCCTCTTCCAGGGCTCGGTCGGCCGCGTCGACCTGCCCGGCGGCGACGGTCCGACCCTGCTCGCCTCGATCGGCAGGCTGATGGACGCCTATCCCGAGGAGACGGTCGTCCATCCCGGCCACATGGGCCTGACCACGCTCGGGGCGGAGCGGGCGAGCAATCCCTTCCTCGGCTCGCTGGCGCATTAGGAGCACCGTGGCGAGCAAGTTCCAGGCCCCCCGCGGGACCTTCGACATTCTTCCCGAGCAGGCGCGCGCCCGGCGCCGCCTCGAACGCATCGCCGCCGAGGTCTTCGCCCGCGCCGGCTACGAGCCGATCGCGACGCCGGTCTTCGAGGACACCGACCTCTTCGAGCGCGGCGTCGGCAAGTCGACCGACATCGTCCGCAAGGAGATGTTCACCTTCGAGGACAAGGGCGGGCGCAGCCTCACCCTGCGGCCCGAGGGGACTGCCTCGGTCTGCCGCGCCTACCTCGAGCACGGGATGCAGAAACTGGCGCAGCCGGTGAAGCTCCACTACCTCGGCCCGTTCTTCCGCCACGAGCGCCCGCAGGCCGGCCGCTACCGCCAGTTCCACCAGCTCGGCGCCGAGTGCATCGGCAGCGACTCGCCGCTCGCCGACGCCGAGGTGATCATGCTCCTCGCCGACCTGCTGGGAGAGCTGGGCGTGCCCGGGGTGGAGCTGCGGCTCGCCAGCCTCGGCTCCTTCGAGGCGCGGCGCGCCTACCTCGAGGACCTGAAGGCGCACCTGCACGCGCACGAGGGGGAGCTCTCGAAAGACGTCCGCGAGCGGATCGACCTCAACCCGCTGCGCGCCTTCGACTCCGATGACGAGGGAACGCGGGGGGTGATGGCGAGCGCACCGATGATCGTCGAGCGGCTCGAGGGCGAGGACGCCGAGCACTTCGCCGAGGTGCGGGCGCTGCTCGACGCCAGCGGCATCGCCTACGTCATCGATCCGACCCTGGTCCGCGGCCTCGACTACTACACGCGGACGATCTTCTCCTTCGTCTGCGATCGGCTCGGGGCGCAGTCGGAGATCGGCGGCGGCGGTCGCTACGACGGCCTAATCGAGCAGCTCGGCGGGGCGCCGACGCCCGCGGTCGGGTTCGCCGCCGGGATCGAGCGGATCCTGCTGGCGCTGGACGAGGAGGTGGCCGGGGAGGGGCGCGACGCCTTCGTCGCCGTCGCCGTCGCCGACCCGGGCCAGCGGCAGCGGGCGATGGCGCTGGTGGCCGAGCTGCGCCACGCCGGCGTCTCGGTCGAGCTCGACCTCGCCGGCCGCAGCTTCAAGAGCCAGCTGAAACACGCGAACCGGATCGGCACCCGACGCGTCCTCATCCTCGAGGCCGACGGCAGCGCCCAGCTGCGCGATATGGACTCGGGAGAGCAGCGCGCGGTCGATCCCGGCAACCTTGTCGGTGAGATGACGGGAGGAGAAGCGTGAGCGAGACCGCCACCGAGGCGAAAGCGCCGGCGCTGCGCGCCAACGGCTACCGGGATACCTGGTGCGGCGAGGTCCTGCCCGCCAAGGTCGACTCGCAGGCGCGGGTCGCCGGCTGGGTCCACCGCCGCCGCGACCACGGCGGCCTGATCTTCATCGACCTGCGCGACCGCACCGGGATCGTCCAGCTCGTCTTCAACCCCGACAGCTCCGGCGCCTCCTTTGAGCTCGCACACAAGCTGCGGGCCGAGGACGTCTTGAGCGCCGGCGGCAGCGTCGTCAAGCGCTCCGCCGAGACCGTCAACGCCGAGCTCGCCACCGGGGAGGTCGAGCTCCTCGTCACCGAGGCCGAGCTGCTCTCCAACGCGGAGACGCCGCCCTTCCAGGTCGAGGGCTTCTCCGGTGAGGTCGGCGAGGACACGCGGCTGCGCTACCGCTACCTCGACCTGCGCCGCGAGCAGATGCAGAAGGCGCTGGCGCTGCGCCACCGGGTTGTCCACGCGATGCGGGAGTTCCTCGACCAGGAGGGCTTCCTCGACATCGAGACCCCGGTCCTCACCCGCTCGACCCCCGAGGGCGCCCGCGACTTCCTCGTCCCCAGTCGCCAGCAGCAGGGCTCCTTCTACGCGCTGCCGCAGTCGCCGCAGCTGTTCAAGCAGCTGCTGATGATGTCCGGGTTCGAGCGCTACTACCAGGTGGCCCGCTGCTTCCGCGACGAGGCGACCCGGGCCGACCGCCAGGCCGAGTTCACCCAGCTCGACGTCGAGATGTCCTTCGTCAACGGCGAGGACGTGATCGAGGTCAACGAACTGTTGCTGGCCCACGTTTTCGAGCGGGTGGGCGGCCCGCAGGTCGATGTCCCGATGCAGCGCATGTGTTACGACGAGGCGATGGGGCGGTTCGGCACCGACCGGCCCGATCTGCGCTTCGGCCTCGAGCTGGTCGACCTCGGCGACGCCCTGCGCGAGACCGAGTTCAAGGTCTTCCGCTCGGTCCTGGAGGGCGGCGGCTCGATCCGCGGCCTCAACGCCGGCCGCCGGGAGATGCCGCGCTCCGAGCTCGACGGCCTGATCTCCCGCGCCCAGGAGCTAGGGGCGAAAGGGCTGGTCTGGGCCTTCCGCGAGGGCGAGGGCTGGCGCTCGCCGACCGCGAAGTTCCTCAGCGACGAGGAGCTCGCCGACCTCAACCGGCGCCTCGGCGCCGAGGAGGGCGACCTGCTGCTGCTGGTCGCCGACAAGCGCCCGGTCGCCGATGCGGTCCTCGGGCAGATGCGCCTCGACCTCGGCGAGAAGTTCGGCTTGATCGACGAGGACGAGCACCGCCTGGTCTGGATCGTCGACTGGCCGCTGCTGGAGTGGAACGAGGAAGGGAAGCGCTGGGACGCGATGCATCATCCGTTCACGGCGCCGGCCGGGGATTTCGACCCCGGGAACCCCGGCGCTGCGCGGGCGCAGGCCTATGACGTCGTCTGGAACGGGCAGGAGCTCGGCGGCGGCTCGATCCGTATCCATGACGCCGAGGTGCAGGAGGCGGTCTTCGGCGCTCTCGGCATCGACCGCGAGACGGCGGAGGCGCGCTTCGGTTTCCTGCTCGAGGCGCTGCGCTACGGCGCCCCGCCGCACGGCGGCATCGCCTACGGCATCGACCGCATCGTCCAGCGCCTCTACGGAGCCGAGACGATCCGCGACGTCATCGCCTTCCCCAAGACCGCTTCCGGCTTCGACCTGCTGACCGGCGCCCCGGCCCCGGTCGACGAGCTGCAGTTGCGCGAGCTCGGGGTCGCGATCCACAAACCCAAACTCGCGGGACATTGAGATGGGCCTGCGGGATTGGATCCCCCGCAGGTGGCGGCCGGCTCCGGGGCCCGGGCAGACGCCGATCCACATCGACGATCCCAGCTACGACAGCTGGGAGGTCGTCCGCGACTTCGCCGACGTCCGCACCGCCCGCGCCTGGCACCAGGCCCTGATCGAGGCGAACATCGAGGCCGTCCTCACCTCCGACTGGCCGCTCGACCGCTTCGGCCGCGGCGACATCTCCCTCCGCGTCCCCTCCGAGCGCTGGAGCGAGGCCGAGTGGCACCTTTCCAACCTCGACGACGAGTGGGTTTGACGAGCACCCTGCGGTGGTAACTTTGGACCAGGCTCGAGCCCGTACGAGAGCCGTCTCACCGTTTGACCCAACACAAACGGCACGGGAGCTGACAAGTCTCCGGGTCTCTTGGGATCAGGAGCAGGCACCCACCTTCATTTGAAGGGATCAAAGCCAGAGGCGGCAACGGCGGGTTGGGGCCTTTTTCGTGCCCCGGTCCCCGTCTCGCGCGTCTGTTGTGACCGAATCGGCACCATCTGCGCGCCACCCGTGCTCCCCGCTCCCTCACGATCGCCGGTATGGGATCTCAGAGCGGAATTCGACACCCCACAGGTGCTCAACTCCGCACTCATCTTCTTGACCGGCGGGTGGAGGAGCTTGCGCGAGGGCAGCACGCGGTGGTGAGTCGGCGCCAGCTGCTCGAGCTAGGGATGGGGAGGAGGGCGATCGCCGGGCGCTTGGCGCGGGGGCAGCTTCATGAGGTTTTCCGCGGCGTCTACGTCGTAGGGGTCCGCCGGATCTCACGGCGTGGGCGGTGGATGGCGGCGGTGCTCGCCTGTGGAGACACGGCCGTGCTGAGTCACCGATCGGCCGCTCGTCTCTGGCGGCTTCTGCCGTTTGGCGCCGAATCTGTCGATGTCACGTGCCCGGAGGCGGAAGTCGAGCGCAACGGGATTACGGGACATCGCTCGCTGCTGCGCGCCGATGAGTGGTTGAGGCACGATGCGATCCCGGTGACCTCGCCGTTTCGGACGATCTTTGATCTTGCGGCCGTGGTGCCAATGCGGGAGGTGGAGCGGGCGTTTCATGAGGCTGAAGCGCGACAGCTGACCGACCGGATCTCATTGCCGATACTGCTGGAGCGGTATCCGGGGCGTCGGGGCGCCAGGAACCTGCGAGCGTTGCTGGAGGCTCGCCAGCCGGGTGGGATCACGCGGAACGAAATTGAGGAGGCGTTCGTGGCGCTCGTAGATCGCTACGGCCTGCCGCGACCACGAATGAACGCCGCCCTCGCGATCCGCGGACGCTTCTTCGAGATCGACGCGCTATGGGAGCGCGATCGGGTCGCGGCCGAGCTCGATAGCCGCAGCATCCACGGCACGCATAAGAAGTTCGAGAGCGACCGACTGCGCGACCGCATCCTCGTCGCCGAGGGTTGGTGGACCGTGCACGTCACCTGGCGGCAGCTGCAGGAGGAACCGGCTGAGATCGCGGCTGACCTGAGGAAGGCGCTTGGGCGGGGCCATCACCCACACCCACCCGGCAAGTAGGTGTGGGTGATGGCCCTGGAAGAGGCGTTGGAGGTTCTGCGCTTTACCCTGAAGGCATGGAGCGTGAGCTTTTCGAGCACTACCTGCGTGACGAGAGCCGGCTTGGTCCGGTGGTTGACGGTGCCTTCACGGGCGCTGCGGGGGGCGCTGCCTGCGGGGATCTCTCGCGGATCTCGTTCCTCGTCGAGGGTGGATGCATCCACTCCGTTACCTTCGATGCCGAGGGCTGCGGGGCCACTCGCGCAGCGACCGCTGCGGTCGCCGAAATGGTCGATGGCTCTTCCGTTCTCGAGGCTGCTCTGATCGATATAGACACCGTCGATGAGGCAATTGGTGGCCTCACGCCGGCAAAGCGCCACGCCGCCCAACTCGCCACCGACGCCCTTCACCGTGCTCTTCAAGGCGTCGCCTCCTCGTCCCTGCACCTTTCAGACGGCTCGAACCGCGTCGCTGTCGCCATGTCCGGCGGCGTCGACAGCGCCGTCGCCGCGCTCCTCGCTCGCGAGGAAGGCGCCGAGGTCGTCGGCATCACGGTCAAGCTCTGGACCGACCCGGAGACCGACGGGGCCAAGGCTTGCTGCTCCCCCGAGGCGGTGCTCGGCGCGCGGGCGCTCGCGCACCAGCTCGGGATCCCGCACTTCACGCTTGACCTTGAGGAGGACTTCCGTCGCCGTGTCGTCGATCGCTTCATCGGCGGCTACGCCGGGGGGCAGACGCCGAACCCCTGCATCCTCTGTAACGGCGAGGTGCGGCTGGCGGCGATGGTCGACCTGGCCGAGCGGGTCGGCGCCGAGCGCCTGCTCACCGGCCACTACGCCCGCATCGTCGACGACGCCGACGGCCCGCTGCTCGCCACCGCCGCCGACCAGGCTAAGGACCAGAGCTACATGCTGGCGGCGCTGCCGCCGGAGCTGCTCGGCCGCCTCGGCTTCCCGCTCACCGATCTGACCAAGCCCGAGGTGCGCGAGATCGCTGCCCGCCACGAGCTCTCCGTCGCCCGCAAGGCGGAGAGCCAGGACCTCTGCTTCCTCGCCGGCCAGGGCAAGCGCGGCTTCCTCCGCCGCCACGGCGGCCTGCGCGAGCGCGACGGGGCGATCCTCGACAGCGCCGGCCGCACCGTCGGCCGCCACCGCGGCCACCACGACTTCACCGTCGGTCAGCGCCGCGGCATCGGCGTCTCCGCCCCCGAGGCGCTCTACGTCCTCGCCACCGACGCCGGCGCCAACACCGTCACCGTCGGCACCCGAGCCGAGCTGGAGAAGCGCAGCGTCCGCATCCGCGACGCCGTCCTGCACCGCGACGGCAGCGCGGTCGATGCGGTCAAGCTGCGCTACCGCTCCCGAGCCCTCCCCGCCACCGTCTCGGCGGCGGGGAGTGGTCGGCATTCCTCCCTGGAAGTTGAGCTGGCCGAGGCCTTCCCTGGCGTGGCACCCGGCCAGACGGCGGTGCTGATGGCCGGCGATCGGATCGTCGGCCACGGCACCATCGCTGCTTAGAGCGAGCTCAGCCGGCTATGCGACCGTGCTCCCCGTCACCATCGCGGCTTCTTCCTTGCGCTGCTGGGCAACGGTTTTGACGCAGCGGCTGAAGGCGGTTCCCTTGTCGCCGTGCGCCACGTGCTTGCCGGTGCGGTCGTGCTTTTTGTTCAGTTCTTTGCAGGCCTGACGCGGGGTGAGCCCGGGCTGGTTGGCAGCCCGTTTGTGCGCCAGCACGCAACGGCTGAAGGCAGTGCCCTTCTCGCCTTTGACGTGTTTCTTGCTTTCGCCTTTGCACCAGTAGCCGTAAGCGTGACCTTTCGGCGCATGGGTCGGATGTTCGGGGTGGTATTCCGGCTGGTAGGAGACCGCCCCAGCCATTGCCGGCAGCAGTGCCATTGCGAGCACCGCCAACCCCAAAGCAAGCTTTGGATGCAGCTTCATATTCGCTCTCCTTCCAAAAAGTCGTTTGGGCGATTCCCCTCTAGAACGCAGGCTCCACGCCCGTGTAAGCCCCAACTTTCGGCTTCGCCGCCCCGAATCGAACAAATATTTAGGCTTCCTAACATGAGGGCGAAGGAGATCCGGGACACCTACCTGTCGTTTTTCGCCGAGCGCGGCCACAAGATCGTCCCCTCCGCCTCGCTGGTGCCAAGCGTCCACGACCCCTCGGTTCTGCTCACCACGGCGGGCATGCAGCCGTTCAAGCCCTACTTCCTGGGACGCGAACAGCCGCCGGCACCGCGCCTCGCCGACGTGCAGAAATGCTTCCGCACCACCGACATCGAAGAGGTCGGCAACACCGCCCGCCACATGACCTTCTTCGAGATGCTCGGCAACTGGAGCTTCGGCGACTACTTCAAGGCCGAGTCGATCCCCTGGGGTTGGGAGCTCTCGACCCAGGGCTTCGGGATGGACCCGGAGCGGATCTGGGTGACCGTCTTCGGCGGCGACGAGGACCTTGGGCTCGGTCCCGATGAGGAGGCGATCGAGATCTGGCGCGCCACCGGCGTCCCGGAGGAGCGGATCGTCCGCCTCGGCCGCGAGGACAACTTCTGGCAGGCCGGCCCGACCGGCCCCTGCGGTCCCTGCTCGGAGCTCTACCTCGATCGCGGCCCGGAGTTCGGGGCCGACGGCGAGCGCCCCGGGGACGACACCGATCGCTTCCTCGAGTTCTGGAACCACGTCTTCATGAGCTACGACCTCGCCGAGGACGGCAGCCTGACCGAGTTGCCGATGAAAAACATCGACACCGGCATGGGCCTCGACCGGATGGCGGCGGTGCTCCAGGACGTGCCCTCGGTCTTCGAGACCGACCACGTGCGGCCGCTGATCGGCCTCGCTGAAGAGCTCTCGGGGCGCCGCTACGACGAGGGCGGCGCGGTGACCCGGGCGATGCGGATCGTCGCCGACCACAGCCGCGGCGCCGCCTTCCTGATCGCCGACGGTGTTGTTCCCTCCAACGAGGATCGCGGCTACATCCTGCGCCGGATCATGCGCCGGGCGATCCAGCAGGGCAACACCCTCGGCCTCGAATCACCGTGGCTTGGTCAGTTCGCCGAGCGGACGATCGAGCTGATGGGCGACGCCTATCCGGAGCTGGTCGCCGAGCGCGGGACGATCGAGCGCTGGGTCGGCGACGAGGAGGAGAGCTTCGGTCGCACCCTAGAGCGCGGTAGCGAGCTGCTGGAGCGCCTGGTCGCCGAAGCCGAGCGCCAGGGGACCTCCTGGATCGACGCGGCCGAGGCCTTCAAACTGCACGACACCTACGGCTTCCCCTACGACCTGACCAAGGAGCTCCTGGCCGAACGCGGCCTCTCGGTCGACGACCAGGGATTCGAGGAGCTGATGGAGGAACAGAAGGCGCGCGCCCGGATGGCCAGCGCCACCGCCCACGGCTCCGAGAACACGCACGAGCGCGTCGCCGCCTTCGCCGCCGCGGCGCCGCCGACCCGCTTCGTCGGCTACGAGACCCTGCGCGCGACGACCGGCCTCGCCGCGGTCGAGGCGGTCAACGGCAAATCGCTTGTGAAGCTCGAGGAGAGCCCCTTCTACGCCGAGGGCGGCGGCCAGGTCGCCGACTCCGGGGTGCTGCGAGTCGCCGGCGCCGAGGCGCGGGTGGTCGACGTCTACCGGCTCGGCGAGGACCAGGCGCTGGCGGTCGAGGGAGCGACGATCGAACCCGGGGTCCCGGTCGAGGCCGAGGTCGACTACGAGGCCCGCTTCGCAACGATGCGCAACCACACCGCCACCCACCTCCTCCACGCGGCGCTGCGGGAGCGGCTCGGCACCCACGTCCGCCAGGCCGGCTCCGCCGTCCGCCCCGACAAGCTGCGCTTCGACTTCACCCACGGCCAAGCGCTGAGCCCAGAGGAGCTGCGCGACGTCGAGGACCGGGTCAACGAGTGGATCAAGGCGAGCCGGCCGGTGCGCTGGATGAACATGAACCGCGAGGAGGCCGAACGGCTCGGCGCGATGGCCCTGTTCGGCGAGAAATACGGCGAGTGGGTGCGGGTGGTCGAGGTCGACGCCGTCTCCCGCGAGCTCTGCGGCGGCACCCACGTCGCCAACACCGGCGAGGTCGGAATCTTCAAGATCACCTCGGAGGGATCGAGCGCCGCCAACGTGCGCCGGGTCGAGGCGATCACGGGTCCCGCGGCCATTGATTACTTCCGCGAACGCGAGGTGCAGCTGCGCGAGGCGGGCGAGCTGCTGGGCAACGCCCAGGACCCGGTTGCCGCGGCGCGGCGGGCGGCGGAGCGGCTGAAAGAGGCCGGCGCCGGCGCGGAGAAAGCGCAGCGCGAGCAGCTCGGCGCCGAAGCCGATTCGCTGGCGACCCGGGCGGGAGATCTCCCCGGCGGCGGCCGGCTGGTCGCGGCCGCGGTCGAGGAAGGTCTGCAGGCGAACCCCAAGCAGCTGCTCGACCTCGCCAACCGCGTGCAGTCGAAGCTGGGACAACCGTCGGCGGTGATTCTCGGCGGCGAGTTCGGCGGCAAAGCGGGCCTCGTCGCCCTCGTCTCTAAGGACGCGGTCGAGCGTGGCCTCTCGGCCGGCGCGATCATCCGCGAGATCGCCCCGATCGTCGGCGGCGGGGGCGGCGGCCGCGACGACATGGCCCAAGCCGGCGGCAAGGACCCGTCGAAGCTGGACGAGGCGCTGGTGGCCGCCCGGGCGGCCGTCGAGCGGGGGCTCGGCTGAAGGTATGCGGGTGCTCGCCCTCGATCACGGGACCGTCCGCATCGGCTGCGCGCTCTCGGACCCGAGCGGGACGCTGGCGACGCCGTTGCCGGTGATCGAGCCGCCCGAGGCCCGCGCAGTCGCCGAGCTGGTCGACGAGCACGGGGTGGAGCGGGTGGTCGTCGGGTTGCCGGTGCACCTGAGCGGGGAGGAGGGCAGTCAGGCTGCGCTCGCCCGCAGCTTCGCCCACGAACTTGAAGCGATGCTGCCTGTCCCCATCGACACCTACGACGAGCGCCTGACCAGCCGCATGGCCGACGTCAGCCGCCGCGGCGGCGCCAGCGCCGCCCGCGACTCGCTCGCCGCCGCGCACCTGCTCGAGTCCTACCTGGAGAGCCGCGGATGAGCGACGACTGGCTCACCGACGACCCGTTCGCCAATCCCGACGACCCCGCCGCCCGCGAGCGCGAGCAGCGACGCCGCGAGCGCGAGGAGAAGCGGCGCCAGCGCGAAGAGAAGGATCGCCATCGGGCCGAACAGCAGAAAGAGAAGGAGCGCCAGCGGGCAGAGAAGCAGGCCGTGCGGGAGCAGAAGGCGACTCCGCCCGCGCCCGCGACTCCGCCGCCGGCGCCCACTCCGAAAGCTGAGCCCACGCCGCAGGAGCCGTTTGTCCCGCCTCCGCCTCCCCCAGAAGAGCCGCCGCTGCCGCCTCGCACGCCCGAGCAGGAGTTTTGGGACGAGGATCCTGAGCCCGAGCCAGTCGCGCCGCCGGTGGTGACCGACTACCACGATGACGGCGACCCGGTAATGGCCGGCGCCGCCCGCAACGGTCGCCGGGTCGGCGATGACGGCGGCTCCCGCCGCAGCGGCCCCCTCGGGGCGATCGCCCGCCACCCGTTCCGGGTCTTCGGGGTGCTCGTCGCCCTCTTCCTGCTCTGGTCTCTGAACCAGCTCTTCCAGCCCTTCCACGGCGACGGCAGCGGCCACGTGGCCGTCAACATCCCGAAGGGATCGAGCGTCTCCGAAGTCGGCGACATTCTCAGCGAGAAGGGCGTGATCGACGACTCGACCCTCTTCCAGATCCGCGTCACCCTGGCCGGCAAGCGCTCGGAAATCTACTCCGGCCACTTCAGTCTCGCCCACGACATGAGCTACGGCGACGCGATCGACGCGCTCTCGACCCCGCCGGTGAAGCGGACGGTCAGCGTCACCATCCCCGAGGGCTACACCCGCTCGCAGGCGGCGCAGCTGGTCGAAGAAGACGGCGTCCCCGGCAGCTACACGAAGGCGACGGTGAAGTCGAAGTACCTGAACCCGGCCCAGTACGGGGGCAAGGGCGCCAAGGACCTCGAGGGCTTCCTCTTTCCTGACACCTTCGAACTGAAGCCGAGCGCGCCGGTCGCTGACCTCGTCCAGCTGCAGCTGCAGGACTTCAAGCGGCGGATCAAGGGCGTGAACATGAAGTACGCGAAGTCGAAGAACCTGACCGTCTACGACGTCCTCATCATCGCCTCGATGGTCGAGCGCGAGGCGGGGGTGTCGAGCCAGTACGACGACGTCGCATCGGTGATCTACAACCGCCTGCACGAAGGGATGCCGCTGGGGATCGACGCGACGATCCGCTTCGCCACCGGCAACTACACGAAGCCGCTGACCGAATCGGAACTGGCGATCGACTCGCCGTACAACAGCCGCACCAACGTCGGTCTGCCGCCGGGGCCGATCAACAGCCCGGGGCTGGAAGCGATCGAGGCGGCGGCGCATCCGGCGAAGAGCGACTACCTCTTCTACGTGACCACGCCGAACGCCTGCGGCAAGCTCACCTTCGCCAAGACCGAAGCCGAATTCGAAGCCGCGGTGAACAAGTACAACTCCGCGCGAGAAGCGGCCGGCGGCAACTCGCCGGACACCTGCGGGGAATAGGCAGATGTCGAAGCTGGCGGTGATCGGGCACCCGGTCGCGCACTCGCGCTCGCCGGCGATGCAGACCGCGGCCCTGGAGAAGCTCGGGCTGGCGGACTGGTCCTACCGGGCGATCGACGCGGCCCCGGGCGCCTTCGAGATGACGGTGCGGGAGCTGGCCTCGGTCGGCTATGCCGGCTTGAACGTCACCGTCCCGCACAAGGAGGCGGCGCTGGCGCTGGCCGACAAAGCCAGCGAAGCCTCACAGCAGATTGGGGCCGCCAACACCCTCGTCTTCGACGGCAAGCGGATCGAGGCGCACAACACCGACGCCGACGGGCTGCTCGCCTCGCTGCCGAGCTCCCCGCGTGGTCAGCGGGTTCTCGTCCTCGGCGCCGGCGGCGCGGCGCGGGCGGCGATCTGGGCGCTGCTTTGGGAAGGCGCCGAGGTCGAGGTCTGGAACCGCACGCCAGATAAAGCGGCGGCGCTCTGCGCCGAGCTCGGCGGGGCGGCGATCACCGACCCCCAGCAGGACTCCTACGAGCTGATCGTCAACACCAGCGCCGCCGGCCTGAAGGGTGAGGACCCGTTCGAGCACTTGCCGCTGGAGCCGGACCTGTTCGCCGAGAGCCAGACGGTCGTCGACATGGTCTACGGCGAGCGCCGCAGCCCGCTGCTGGAGGCGGCGGAGAAAGCCGGCGCCGCCACCGTCGATGGCCTCGAGATCCTCGTCCAGCAGGGCGCCCGCTCGCTGGAAATCTGGACCGGCCGCGAACCCGACCTCGACGTGATGCGTCGGGCGGCATCGCGCCGATAGCCTTCCTCGCGATGACGACGTTCCGTTTCACCACCGCAGGGGAGTCGCACGGGCCTGGCCTGGTGGCGATCGTCGAGGGCATGCCGGCGGGCCTCGAGCTCGACCGCGAGGCGCTCGACCGTGACATGGCGCGACGGCAGCTCGGCCACGGCCGCGGCGGCCGGATGAAGATCGAGACCGACACGGTCGAGGTCCGCGCCGGGGTTCGCCACGGCCGCACCCTCGGCAGCCCGATCGCGCTGCTGGTCGCCAACCGCGACTACGCCAACTGGGAGGAGCGGATGAACCCCTGGCCGGTCGAGGGGTTCTCGCCGGACGAGGTCCACCTGCCGCGCCCCGGCCACGCCGACCTCGTCGGCGCCCAGAAATACGGCCACTCGGACATCCGCAACGTCCTCGAGCGCGCCAGCGCCCGCGAGACCGCCGCCCGGGTCGCCGCCGGCACGATCGCCCGCGCTTTCCTGGCGCAGCTGGGGGTGGAGATCCACAGCCACGTCCTCCAGATCGCCTCGGTCAAAGCGGCGGAGCGCCCGGACCTGAAGCCCGAGGACTTCGCCGGCGTCGACGACGACCCAGTCCGCTGCCTCGACCCCGAGGCGAGCAAGGCGATGGTCGAAGAGATCAACCGCCTGCGCAAGGCGAACGAGAGCCTCGGCGGCACCTTCGAGGTCCTCACCTTCGGCCTCGTCCCCGGGATCGGCTCCCACATCTCCTGGGAAGACCGGCTCGACGGCCGCCTCGCCGGCGCCGTCGCCTCGATTCAGTCGATCAAGGGCGTCTCGATCGGCGAAGCCTGGGACGTCGCCGGGCGGCCCGGCTCGGAGGCCCACGACGAGATCTTCTGGTCGGAGAAGGACGGCTACTTCCGCGAAACCAACCACGCCGGCGGCCTCGAGGGTGGGATGACCAACGGCCAGCCGCTCTCGGTGCGGGCGGCGGTGAAGCCGATCTCGACTCTGACCAAGCCGCTGCGCTCGGTCGACACCGAGACCAAGCAGCCCGCCCAGGCGCTGCGCGAGCGCACCGATTCCTCGGTCGTCCCGGCCGCTGCCGTCGTTGCCGAGGCGATGGTGGCGCTGACCCTGGCCCGGGCCTACCGCGAGAAGTTCGGCGGCGACCACATCGATGACGTGGTCGAGGCAATCACCGCCTACAAGCGCCGCATCGACTCCAAGGGCTGAGCCGGTGCGGCCGGCGATCGTCTTCATCGGCTTCATGGGGGCGGGGAAGTCGACCGCGCTTGCCGCTGCCCGTGAGGCGGGGCTGGAGACCGTCGAGATCGACGAGCTGATGGCCGCTGAGCTCGGCAAGCCGATCCGACAGGCATTCGAAGAGGACGGAGAGGAGGCCTTCCGCACCCGCGAGGCGGAGGTCGTCGGCGGCCTGTTGGAGCAGGCCGACGGCGGCGCGATCGCCCTCGGCGGCGGCAGCGTCCTCTCCGAGCGGATCCGCGCCGCACTGGCGCGCCACACGGTCGTTTGGCTGGAGATCGACGCGCCGGAGGCCTGGCGGCGGATCCAAGACACTGACCGGCCGCTGGCGACGAGCGAAGCGGACGTCGGCCGCCTGCTCGCCGAGCGGCTGCCGCTCTACGAAGAGCTCGCCGACGCGGTGGTGCCGATGGCCGACATCGGCGCGATCGGGCGGGCGCTGCCGGCGATCCAGGCGCTGGCGGCGATGCCCGAGGGGACGAAGCTGCTTTGGGCCTCGAGCCAGTCGGGCGAGTACCCGATCCTCGTCGGCGCCGGCATCCTCGACGCCGGCTGGTGGCCGCTGAAGAGCCAGCGCTTCTGCGTCAGCGACCGCGAGGTGGCGCCTCGTTACGCCAGCAAGATCGAACCGGTGGCGGGCGCGGTCGAGGTCGAAGCGGGGGAGGGGGCGAAGACGATGGGCTGGGCCGAGGCGGTCCTCCGCGGTCTCGCCCAGCAGGAGATGAGCCGCGAAGACCACGTCGTCGCGCTCGGCGGTGGCGTCGTCGGCGACCTCGCCGGTTTCTGCGCCCATCTCTACCAACGCGGGGTCCCGATCGTCCACGTGCCGACGACGCTGGTCGCCCAGGTCGACTCCGCCTACGGCGGTAAGACCGGGGTGGACCTCCCGGAGGGCAAGAACTACGCCGGCGCCTACCAGCTCCCGGCTGGTGTCCTCGCTGACACGGCAACGCTGGAGACGCTCCCGCGCGAGGAGCTGGCGGCCGGGTTCGTCGAGGCGCTGAAGACGGGCCTATTGGCCGGCGGCCCGCTCTGGGAGCGGGTGCGGGCGATCGAGGAGATCGACCCCGACGAGCTTGCCGACGTCGTCTTCGCCTGTGCCCGCTACAAGTGCGCGATCGTCGCCGCCGACGAGCGCGACGGCGGCCTGCGCAACGTCCTCAACCTCGGCCACACGGTCGGCCACGCGATCGAGGCCGCCAGCAACTACAGTCGCTACCGCCACGGCGAGGCGATCTCGATCGGGCTGCTGGCGGCGCTGCGCCTATCCGACGCCCCGCAGCTGCGCGACGAATGCGAGGAGATCCTCGCCCGCCACGGCCTTCCCGTTCGCCTCGACTCCGAAGTGGCGATCGAGGACATCCTCGGCGCCCTGCAGCGCGACAAGAAGCGCACCGCAGCCGGCGTCGGCTTCGTCCTCCTCTCCGAGCCCGGCCAGCCCCGCACCGGCCAGCTGGTCGACCCGGCTAAGGTCAGGGCAGCCGTGGAGGAGCTCTACTGATGTCCGTCTCTCGCAACCGCGTCGCCGTCCTGCACGGGGTCAACTTCGACGTGCTCGACCGGCGCAACCCGGAGATCTACGGCGGGCTCTCGCTGAGCGAGCTGGAGCACAAGATCTCCGACTGGGCTCACGAGCTCGACCTCGAACCGATCTTCTTCCAGACCAACGCCGAGGGCGAGTTCTGCGAATACCTGCACCGCGCCGCCGACGGCCTCGCCGACTCGCTGATCGTCAACGCGGGCGCCTGGACCCACTACAGCCGCGCGATTGCCGACGCGCTGGAGCTGACGCGGCTGCCGGCGGTCGAGGTCCACCTCTCCGAGGTTGAGGCCCGCGACGACTGGCGCAAGCTTTCGGTTTTCGACGGCCTTGTAGCCGCCAAGATCTCCGGCCGCGGCCCCGACGGCTACCGCGAGGCACTGGAAGTCCTGGCGACGAAGCTCGAAGTGACGCCCTGATGCGTGGCCGCGGCGACCGCCTCGAGCAGGAGCTGGCCGAGCGCGAGCTCGACCGGATGCTGGTCTTCAACCTGCTCAACATCCGCTACCTGACCGGCTTTACCGGCACTAACGGCGCCTGCGTCTGCGGCCCCGGGGTGCGCCTCTTCTTCACCGACTTCCGTTACACCGAGCGGGCCGAAGCCGAGGTCGAGGGCTGGGAGATCCACACGATCGCCAACGACTGGCTGGGCGGGATCGCCGAGCACCTGCAGGGGCGGGTCGGCTTCGAGGACGACCACATGTCGGTGCGGCTGCTGGAGAAACTGAAGGAGAAACTCGCCGACGGCGTCGAGGCGGTCCCGGCCGGTGGCCGGGTGGAGGAGCTGCGGCGGGTCAAGGACGAGGGCGAGCTGGCGCTGATCGAGGAGGCCGCGAAGCTGGCCGACGAGGCGCTGCGCTGGAGCGTCGCGCAGGGGCTAGCTGGCAAGACCGAGCGCGAGGTCGCCCGCGCCTTCGAAGCGCGGGTTCGCGAGCTCGGCGGCGACCCCTCGTTCCCGGCGATCGTCGCCGCCGGACCCAACGGGGCGCTGCCGCACGCCGAGCCCGGCGAGCGGGAGATCGGTCGCGGCGAGCTGGTCGTCTTCGATATGGGGGCGGCGATCGACGGCTACTGCTCAGACGGCACCCGCACCTTCGCCACCGGGGATCCCGGCGAGCAGGCGATCGAGGTCTACGAAGTGGTCCGCAAGGCCCAACAGGCGTCCCTGGAAGCGATCCGCGCGGGGGTCGTAGGGGAAGACGTCGACAAGGTCGCCCGCGAGGTGATCGACGCCGCCGGCCACGGCGACCGCTTTGGCCACGGCCTCGGCCATGGAGTCGGGCTCGAGCTGCACGAGGCGCCGCGGCTCTCGCTGCGCTCCGACGACGTTCTCGCCCCCGGGGAAGTGGTGACCGTAGAGCCCGGCATCTACCTGCCGGGCCGGCTCGGGGTGCGGATCGAGGACCTGGCCGTGGTGACCGATGGCGGTCTGCGAAACCTCAGTTCCCTCCCCAAAGAGCTGCAGATAGTCGAGTAAAGCTCAAGGCGAGTACTGCCGCGTCCGATAACCCGGCAGATGAGCACTAACGCCGAGACTCTCGTCTCCATCCACGAGGAGGCGCGCCGGGAGCGCCTGCTCGACATGGAGGAGCGGGTCCAGCGTTACCGCCTCGCCTGCTTCGGCATCCTCGCCCTCGCCCTGGCGGTCGGTGGCGGTGACGAGGTTGGCTACTGGTGGATCCCCCTGTTGGCGGCCGGCCTCGCCGGCTTCGCGGTCGCCGATCGCTTCATGCGCAGGAGCTCACACCCAGCGATCTGGGTGGCGGGGGCTTGGGCTGCCCTGCCACTCATCCTCATGGCCTCCGTCCTCGTCACCGGCGGCGCCGCCAGTCCCGCTCTGGTCTGGTTTGCCCTGCCCGCGGTCACCCTCGGCTTTCGCTTCGAGCCACGCGGAATGGTGGTCGGCACCGTCTACGTCGTCGCGACCTTCCTCTTCGCGGCGATCGTCCCGAATCCGGACCTGGCCTGGGAGGAACGCCAGCTGCTGATCGCGATCCTCGCCCTGATCGCCAGCACCGTGATCCTCTCCGGCGCCCTGGTTGAGTCTGATCGCGCCCACCGCCATCGCTCGACCCTGGATTCGCTGACCGGCCTCTTCAACCGCAACGCGCTCGAGCAGCGGCTCTCCGAACTTGACGGCCAGCCCTGCGACCCCAACCAGGGCATCTCCCACGCCTTTCTCCTCTGCGACCTCGACCACTTCAAGCAGGTCAACGACCGCTTCGGCCATGCGATCGGCGACGCTGTCCTCCAGGATGTTGCCTACACGATGCGGGCGACCCTGCGGGCGGGCGATTCGATCTACCGGGTTGGCGGCGAGGAGATCCTGGTGATCCTGCCGGGAGCGGGCCACAGCGACGCGATCGAAATCGGCGAACGGCTGTGTGTCGCGGTGCGGGAGCGCCGCCCCAGCGGCGTCACCGTCTCGCTCAGCATCGGCGTCGCGGTGGCCGAACCGGAGACGATCGACACCGAGGATCTGCTCGCCCGCGCCGACGCCTCGCTCTACGCGGCCAAGGCAAGTGGCCGCGACCGCATCCACGTGGATGACTGCGAGCCGGCGCTTATCGGGTGAGGTCGACGTCGGCGCTCAGCCGGGCGCTGAAGGCCGCTAGGAGCTGCACGGTTGCCTCGACGTCGCGGAGGTCGACCATCTCGACCGGCGAGTGCATGTAGCGCAGCGGGATCGAGACGAGCCCGGTGGGGATGCCGGCGCGGGAGATCTGCAGGACGTCGGCGTCGGTGCTGGTGCCGCGGCCGCTGGCGCTAACCGAGTACTCGATCCCCTCCGCCTCGGCGGTCTCGACTAGGAGCTCGAAGACCTTTGGCGAGAGGGTGGAGCCGCGGCCGATCGCCGGCCCGGAGCCGAAGGGGTGGCTGCCGATCTCCTTCTCGTCGACGCCGGGGGCATCGGTGGCGTGGGTGACGTCGACGGCGATCGCGATGTCGGGCCGTAGCTGGAAGGAGGCGGTGCGGGCGCCGAAGAGCCCGATCTCCTCCTGCACCGCGGCGACCGCGGCCATCGAGCCGCCCGGGCCATCGCCCTCGTGGCAGCGGCGCAGGCACTCGAGGGCGACGTAGGCGCCGAGGCGGTTGTCCATCGAGCGGGAGACGAGACGATCGCCGGCAACCGGCATCGGCTCGGTTCGGATCACAACCGGGTCGCCGACCCGCACCAGCGCCTCGGCCTCCTCGCGGTCGGCGGCACCGATATCGATGTGCATGCCTTTCAGCTCGACGACCTTCTTGCGCTGGTCTGCCTCGAGCAGGTGGATCGGCTTGCGGCCGGCGACGCCGGGGACGAGGCCGTCTTTGCCGCGGACCTCGACCCGTTGGCCGACGAGGATCTGCGGGTCCCAGCCACCGATCGGGGCGAACCAGAGGAAGCCCTTCTCGTCGATGTGGGTGACGACGAGGCCGATCTCGTCGATGTGGCCGACCACCGCCACCAGCGGCGACGCCTCGCCGACCCGGGCGATCGTCGAGCCGATTCCGTCCACGCTGACCTCGGCGAAGGATGCGGCCTCGCGCCAAACCTCGGCAGCGGGCGCCTCGTAGCCGGACGGCGCGCCGGTGCGAAGGAGCTTGTCGAGAAGATCGGGAGTAGTCAAAAGGTTGGGGGAGTATGCCTATATGGACGGATGTTCGTCGGCAGGCGACGCGAGTGCCTCGGTTACGCGGCGTTCGCTTCACGGCGGAGCCGGTCCCGCCCCGGTCCGTAGCCGCGGTGCTCGTAGGCAATCATCGCCCAGATCAATACGACCGCGGCGGCCAGGGAGATCAACGCCGGTACCGCGGTCGCGACCGGGACGAGGATCAGGAGGACGATCGCCAGCCCCAGTCGCTGGCGGTTGAGCGTCTTGACGTGGCGGTAGCGAAAGCTGACCAGACCGATCAGGTAGACCGCCAGCCCGCCGAGGAGGGCGAAGGCGGCGACATCGTGAAGGTGCTCGGAGTAGTGGCCGATCGTCACCTTCATCCCCAGGGCGGTCAGGACGATGCCGGCGACCAACAGCAGGTGGATGTAGGAGTAGGAGTCGCGGGCGAGCTCGTTCTGGATCCGGCCGGGCTCGGCTTCGCTCAGACGTCGGGCGGAGATCAGGGCGACGACGTCGAAGTAGGTCCACCAGAGCGCCGCGGCCAGGAACACCCCGAGCACGGCGGCGGCGCCGATCCCGAGGTCGAGCTCGCCGGAGGCGCCGACGCCGATCGCGACGATGCTCTCGCCGAGGGCGATGATCAGGATCAGCCCGTGGCGCTCGGCGAAGTGGCCGGGGACGAGCTTCCAGCCCTCGGACCCGAAGAAGTAGGGGCCAGCCATGTCGAGGAAGATCGCCAGCGCCCAGAGCGCACCCTGGGCGAGGCCGTCGAAGAGGGAGGCGAGGGCGAGGATGCCGACGGCGATCGCGGTGCTGACCGCGAGGCCGACCACCGAGCGGCGCAGATCCTCGTCGTCGGCGCCGGCGAGCATGAAGAGGGCGATGTGGGCGGTGCGGAAGACGCCGATCGCGAGGGCGAAGGTGAGGGCGAGGTTGCCGAACGCCTCCTGCACACAGATCGAGACGATCAGCAGCGCTGCCATCGCCAGGAAGATCACTCCCCGCACCGCCCCCGCCTCGGGGTCGATGACGCTCGTCAGCCAGGCGTAGCCAACCCAGGCCCACCAGAGGACGCCGAGGATCAGCAACCCCTGCGCCAGGCCCGACCAGGTCTGGTCGTGGGACATCAGCCCGGTGCACTGGGTGATTGCGAGGACGAAGACGAGGTCGAAGAAGAGCTCGAGCGGCGTCACCCGCTCGCCTTCGCGGCGGGCCGCCCCGAGGCGGTGATGTTGTTCGGTCGAGGCCTCCATTCTCGAATACTGTTGCGGACGTGGCAGTCGCACTTGTGACGGGAGCATCGACGGGGATCGGCGAGGCGACGGCGATCCGCCTTTCCCGCGACCCCGGAATCGAGCTGGTGCTGGTGGCGCGGCGCGAGGAGCGGCTGCGCGAGCTGGCCCAGTCGCTGCCCTGCCGCGCGACCTACGTCGCGGTCGATCTCACCGACGAGGAGGCGCCAGAGCGCGTCCGTCGCCACCTCGAGTCTGAGCACGGCGGCCGCCTCGACCTGCTCGTCAACAACGCCGGCGCCTCCTGGCGAGCCAGCTTCGCCGAGGGCGGCTACGCCAACGTCCGCCGCCACATGGAGCTCAACTTCGACGCCGCCGTCCGCCTCACCGAGGCGCTGCTGCCGCTGCTCCGCGCCGCCGCCCCAAGCGCGATCGTCAACGTCGCCAGCACCGCCGGACGCGTCTCGCGCGCCCGGACCGGCTCCTACAGCGCCAGCAAGTTTGCCCTGATCGGCTGGTCGGACTCGCTCTATGCCGAGGAGCAGCCGCACGGGGTGCACGTCGGGCTGGTGTTGCCCGGCTACATCCAGACCGAGGGCTTCCCGGCGACCGAGCTGCGCGAGAAAGCGATCACCCGCTGGATCGTCTCGAAGCCGGAGAAGGTTGCCGAGGCGATCCACGAGTGCGGGCCGGGCCGCAAGCCCGAGCGCTACGTCCCGCGCCCCTACGCCCTTGCCGCCCACGCCCGCATCCTCTTTCCCTCGCTGACCCGCCGCATCCTCGGCGGCAGCGCCGCGTCCAACCTCACGACCAGCACCGGTGGCGAAAAGGCCCAGGGCCCCGGTTCGGGCTGATGCCCCTCTTTGCCGACGTCATCGTCGCCGCGGCGCTCGTCGTCGTCGCCATCGTCGCCACGATCTCGACCCGCAAGGTCCGGCAGGTCAACCGCCGCTTCCGGATGCTCGACGAAATCTCTCGCGTCGCCGACGAAGGCAGCACCCTCGACGAGACGCTGGAGGCGATCGTCGAGATCGTCGTCCCCGAGCTGGGCGACATCTGCGCAATCGATGTGATCGAGGGCGACAGCGTCCGCCGTGCCGCGCTGCGGGCCGACGGCCCGGACGCCGCTGCGATCGCCTCTCGCCTGAAAGCACGCGGGCCCCGCCTGCAGGAGCAGATGGCCACCGACGCGGGCCGCAAGCGCCAGGAGCCGCGCCGGTTCGAGCTGCGCAGCCGGGAGGACCTGCGCGAGTTCGCCGCGGACGAGCAGGACCTCGAGTTTCTCCACAGCCTCGGGGTCCGCTCCGGGGTCACGGTGGAGCTGCGGGCCCGCGGGCGGCCGACGGGGCTGCTGACGATCAGCGTCGGCTCCTCAGGTCGCCGCTTCGACGACTCCGACGTCCATTTCGTCACCATCCTCGCCGGCCGCGTCGCCCTCGCCCTCGACAACGCCGGCCTCTTCACCGACCTCGCCCGGGCCGAGCGCGAACGGGCGGAGATCGCGGAGACGTTGCAGCGGGGTCTGCTGCCGCCGCCGCTGCCGCACATCCCCGGCTGGTCGGTCGCGGCGATGTACCGGCCGGCCGGCGCCGAGAACGAGATCGGCGGCGACTTCTACGACGTCTTCCGGATCGCCGGCGGCTGGATGGTCGTGATCGGCGACGTCACCGGCCGCGGCGCCCACGCCGCCGCCGTCACTGCCCACGCCCGCTACACGCTGAGGACCGCCGCGGCGATCACGGGAGATCCCGTCATCGCCCTGCGCACGCTCAACCGGGAGCTGCTCGCCCGCCGCGGCACGGCGCTGTGCAGTGTCGCCGCGATGGCCGTCTCCGAAGACCCCGCCCAGCCTGTTCAGCTCGCCGTCGCCGGCCACCCGCCGCCCTTGCTGATCGACGGCGACGAGGTGGTCGAGGCGTGCCGGCCGGCGCCGGTCCTCGGGGCGTTTTCCGACTCCGAGTGGGACCTCAGCGCGACGCCGGTCACCCGCAACCAGCAGCTTGTAGTGGTCACCGACGGCGTCACCGAGGCCCAGGGCAAGGAGGGCCGCTTCGGTGAGACCCGGCTGCGAGACACGGTCGCCGGTCTCAGCAGCCCGGCCCTGGCGGCGCAGACGATCGAGGGGGCGCTGCACGAGTTCACCGATGGAGAGCTCGATGACGATGCGGCCATCGTCGCGATCGCACCCGCCTCCGCCGACGTCGAGCCCGCGCCGGAGGGCAGCCGGGAGATGGTGGAGCGGCTCTATTCCGCCTTCAACGGCCGCCACCCGGAGGAGATCGTCGCCCTCTGCGACAGCTCGATGGGGTTCTTCCCGGTCGGCACCGCCGAGCAGATCGGCCGCACCGCCCCCTACGTCGGACCCGACGGTCTGCGTGAGTACATGCGGGACGTGGAGAAAGCCTGGGACGAGCTCCTGATCACCCCCAAGGTGGTCGAGGGCCACGGCAAGTCCCTGTTCGTACGGGGAAGGGTCTACGCCCGCAGCCGAGCGCTCGGCATTCGCGACATGCCGGTCGCCTGGATCTGGGACGTCGAAGACGGCCGCTTCGTCCGCGGCGAGGTCTTCCGCGATCCCGAGGAAGCCGTGCGCCGGCTCCTTACTTCCGCTGAAGACACCATCTAGGATTCGCCGCCGTGACCATCTCGACGAACCAATTCAAGAACGGCACCCACATCGAGATCGACGGGAAGATCTGGAAGATCATCGAGTTCCAGCACGTCAAGCCGGGCAAGGGCGGAGCCTTCGTGCGGACGAAGCTGCGGCGCATCGAGGACGGCTCGGTGATCGACAAAACCTTCAGGGCGGGGGAGAAGTTCCGCCCGGTGCGAACCGAATCGAAAAAGATGCAGTACCTCTACGACTCCGGCGAGGCGGCGGTCTTCATGGACTCGCAGAGCTACGAACAGACCGAGATCCCCAAAGATCAGCTTGGTGACGCGATCAAATGGGTGCTGGCCAACGACGAGGTCGACGTGCTCTTCGTCGACGAGCAGCCGAGCGACGTCCAGGTGCCGAGCGCGATCGAGATGAAGGTGACCCAGACCGACCCCGGCCTCAAAGGCGACACCGCCTCCGGGGGCGGCAACAAGCCGGCGACGCTGGAGTCCGGCGTGGTGGTGCAGGTCCCGCTCTTCATCGAGGAGGGCGAATCGGTCCGGGTCGACACGCGCAGCGGCGAGTACATCTCCCGCGCTTAGCCCGCCGCACGCCGCTGACAGAATGAGCTCATGCGCAGGTCCGACCAGCGGCGGGACGCCGTCTTCGCCAACTACCAACGGGATGTCACCGGGCGTCCGCTCGAGGAGCTGCTGGGGGAGGCGCGGCCGTTGACCCGGGAGCTGGCCGAGGGGGTCGACGGGCATCGCGAAGAGCTCGATGACATCATCGCCGCCCATGCGAAGGGGTGGACGGTCGACCGGATCGCGCCGCTGGACCTGAACGTGATGCGAGTGGCCCTCTACGAGATGGAATTCATGGAGACGCCGGCCGAGGTCGCGATCAACGAGGCGGTCGAGTTGGCGAAGGAGTTCTGCGGGGCGGAGGCGCCCGGCTTCGTCAACGGCATCCTCGGCGCCGTGGTCCGCGAGCGGGGGGCGGCGGCATGAACTTGCGCCTGCGCGAGATCAGCGAGCGCCTGCGTCAGATCACCGCCGAGCTGGAGAGCGAGGAGGTTGGCGATGAGCGGTCCGCCCAGCTCGCCGCCGAGGCTGCCGACCTCGCCGCCGAGGCGGTCGAGGAGGCCAACCGCGAGGCCCGCCAGCAGGCCTCTGGCGAGTGACCTACCCCGAGAACCTGCGTGCACTGGTCGACGGCGCGCTGGGGGAGCTGAGCTTCTCGGGCGCAGCGTCCACCGCCGGCCTTGAGGAAGCGATGCGCTACTCGCTGCTGGCGGGAGGCAAGCGGGTGCGGCCGGTCCTTGCCCTCGCCACCGCCCGCGCCCTAGGAGCTGAGCCGCAGCGCTTCCTGCCGGTCGCCTGCGCGATCGAGCTGATCCACACCTACTCGCTGATCCACGACGACCTGCCGGCGATGGACGACGACGACCTTCGCCGCGGCCTGCCGACCTCGCACGTCAAGTTCGGCGAGGACGTGGCGATCCTCGCCGGCGACGGCCTCTTCGCCGAGGCGATGCGCCTTTTCTGCGAGCAGCCCGGCGACCCAGAGCGGGTGCTGGCGGCTCTGCGCGAGTTGGCAGCTGCGACCGGGGTCGACGGGATGGTCGGTGGCCAGTACGTCGACGTGATCGGCGCCAGCACCGACGCCGAGGGCCTGCGCGCTCTGCACGCCCTGAAGACCGGTCGGCTGATCGCCGCCAGCGTCAACGTCGTCCTTCTGCTTGAGGGAGCCGCCGAACCTGAGACAATGCCCTATCGCCGTTTCGCCGAGGAGCTGGGCGTGCTGTTCCAGATCGTCGACGACATCCTCGACGTGACCGAGTCAGACGAGCAGCTCGGCAAGCCACATGGAAGCGACGAGAGACATGGCAAACTCACTTACGTCAGCCTTTTCGGGTTGGAGCGGGCGCGTGTGCTGGCGGCCGAATCCCACGAGAAGGCGACTGCGGCGCTGGCCGATGCCACCGGCGAGACGGAAGACCTGAGGCGCGTCGCCGACTACATCTTCACGAGGAACGAATGAGCGAAAAGCCCCCCACCCAGGGCCACGAAGAAGACAGAGACCAGATCGAGGAGCCGCTGCTGCCGGGGATCGACGGGCCCGGCGACCTGCACGACCTCGATGACGCCCAGCTGCAGCAGGTCGCGCAGGAGATGCGCACCTACATCATCGACACGATCGGTGAGATCGGCGGCCACTTCGGCGCCAACCTCGGCACCTGCGAGCTCGCCGTCGCCCTCCACAGCCTGCTCGACTCGCCCCGCGACAAGGTCCTCTGGGACGTCGGCCACCAGGCCTACCCGCACAAGATCCTCACCGGCCGCCGCGACCGGCTGCCGACGATCCGCCAGTACGACGGGCTGGCGCCGTTCTGCTCTATTCCTGAGTCCGAGCACGACATCATGGGCGCCGGCCACGCCTCGACCTCGATCGGCTACGCGGTCGGGCTGAAGGAGGCGATGCGCAAGGGCATCGGCGAGGACGGCAAGGTTGCCGCGGTGATCGGCGACGGCGCCCTCACCGGTGGCGTCGCTTACGAGGCGCTCCACGCCGCCGGTGGCCTGCAGACGCCGATCGTGATCGTCCTCAACGACAACGGGATGTCGATCTCCCCCAACGTCGGCGCCCTCTCCCGCTACTTCAACCGCATCCGCCTCAACCCGCGTCTCTGGCACGCCCGCGAGGGGGTCGAGGACCGGCTGACGAAGATGCCGCTCGGCCTCGGCAAACGGATCGAGCGCCTGGGGCCGGAGATCAAGGCGGCGATCAAGGCCTACTGGGCCCCGGGCCTCTTCTTCGAGGAGCTCGACCTCGCCTACATGGGCGTGATCGACGGCCACGACGTGCACGCGCTGCGTGAGGCCCTGACCGAGGCCTTCGCGGCCGACCGCCCGGTGATCGTCCACATTCACACGGTCAAGGGCAAGGGCTTCACCCCCGCCGAGGAAGGCGGCCTCGAGTCGATGGAGGAGTGGCACGCGGCGAAGCCGAACTCGATCGTCGAAGGGCGCCCCGCGGTCAAGGAGCCGAAGCCGGTGCCGGTGACCGAAACCGATTCGCCGGAGGGCATCGAGCTGCTGGAGAAGCCGCCGGCGCCGAGCGCCCCGCCGCAGTACACGAAGGTCTTCGCCGACGCGATCGTCGCCGAGGCCGAAGCCGACGAGCGGGTGATCGGGATCACCGCGGCGATGGCGGGGGGGACGGGGCTGCAGAAGCTCTGCGACGAGCGCCCCGAGCAGTACTACGACGTTGGCATCGCCGAGCAGAACGCGGTTCTCCTTGCTTCTGGCCTGGCCTTGCAGGGAGCGAAGCCGGTCTGCGCGATCTACTCGACCTTCCTCCAGCGCGCCTTCGACCAGATCGTCCACGACGTCTGTCTGCAGGACCTCGACGTCACCTTCGCGATGGACCGGGCCGGGCTCGTCGGCGACGACGGGCCAACCCACCACGGTGCCTTCGACGTCTCCTACTTCCGGCCGATCCCGAATGTCGTCCTGATGGCACCGCGCGACGAGGCGATGCTGGTCCACATGCTCCACACCGCGATTGCCCACGACGGTCCAGCGGCTCTGCGCTATCCGCGGGGCGCGGCCGAGGGGGCGGAGCTGCCGGCAGCTCCGGCGTTGCTGCCGATCGGCAAGGGGGAGATCCTCGCATCCGGTAGCCGCGTCGCGCTGCTCGGTTACGGCTACGGCGTCACCGTCGCCCGCGAAGCCGCTGCCGTTCTGAAGAAGCACGGCCTCGAAGCCACTGTGGCCGATGCCCGCTTCGCCAAGCCGATCGACACGAATCTGGCCGAGCGGCTCGCCCGCGAGCACGAGCTGCTGGTGACGATCGAGGAGAATGCCCTGCCTGGCGGTTTTGGCTCCGCGATCCTCGAGCACCTCGAGGAAGCCTTCGCCGAGGGACCGGGAGAGAGGGCGCGGGTCCTGAGGATTGGACTGCCTGATTCCTACGTCACCCACGGTAAGCCGGCCTTGCTGCGGGCCGAGGTCGGCCTCACCGGAGAGTCGGTTGCCGACCGGGTGCTCAGCTCGCTTCCCAGCGCGCAGCCGGCGCTGACCTGATCCAAGCGGCCTACCTCTAATCAGGCCTCCTCATTTTTGAGGATTGATTCAATTGGCGCAATCGATTAGCCTGCGCCAGTCTCTCCGGTGAGAGAGGAGCCGGCAACGAAGCCAGCGCTTCTGGGGGAATCGCCAAGGGGAGGAGAGGCGCGCATCTATATGTGTGGATCCGCTTGGGGAATCGGATCTCTCGCGCCCCCCGGCAAGGCCGGGGCGCGAGGCGCGCCGTGGTTCGAATCAGAACCCACGGGCCTGGACCGCCGCAAGCCCAAAACAAAGGGCGCCCCCGCGGGGGCGCCCTTTTTGGCTGGTCTTCTGTATCGCTTCGGCTAGCGGTGAGCGCGGACTGCGTTCGCGTCGGCGATGTAGGTGTTGCCTGCCAGGATCGCCGTGTTGGTGCCGGCGGCCGAGGGGACACCGACGATCGAGTTCACAAACGGGTCGACGGCCCAGGAGAAGAGGATCCCTCCGCAGCCATTCGCGCCCGGAGCCGCGAACGAGTTGTCGACGAGTTTGTTGTTTTTGAAGGCAAGGATCTGGCCTTCTTCGCTGCCGCTGGGTTCACCCGGTGAGCCCGTGATCGGGGTGTTCGGGGGCGGCGGTGAGGTCGTTCCCGTAGTCAGGTTGAGTTTGATCGGGTTCGAGTTGGAGCCGATGTAGCAGCTGCTCCCGAGGAACGGGTTGTCGAGCTTGACCTTCACCGGCATTGCCAGGGCGGTGCCGGTCGCGGTCAGGTCGGCGAGCGCGTTGAATTTGACCGAAGAGGCCGGACCGGCCAGTTCGACCGTCGCGGTCACGCCGGTGAAGCCGTTGTTGATCGTTTCGTTGAACAGGTCCCTGAGTAGCGAGGGCCACCAGCTCGGCGCGACGATTCCGGTCAGTCCGCCCGGTACCGGCTGCGGCGATTTCGAGAGCGTGGCGCCGTCGGTCGGAGCTACGAACGTCAGGTTGCCGAAGATGCTTCCGTCATCCGAATCAAATCCACCCTTAAGGATGACGGGTTTGACGATCGGCACCGTTTTGTTGCCCATTTTGAAGGTGCCCGAGGTCGTTTCGGCGTACAGGCACCCGTCCACAGCGGCATTCGCGGTGGGGCAGGTCTCGAACCGGGCATATTCCCCGGTAAGTGCGGCGTTGGCCGCGGTGGCCGGAATCAGCATCGCAAGCAGCAATGCCCCGGCCAGCAAAAGCCTTCTCATGACTGGTCCTTTCTCCTGAGGATCGGCCACGAAGGGCCTCTCCATTCCTTTCCCATAATGGAACGAGCCTCGCTCCAATTAGGAAATCTCTATCAGAAAAGAAAAGAACAGGCAAACAGGCAAAAGAAAAGCGCCCGCCGAAGCGGGCGCTTTTGATGATCCGAGGGCACTTCTGCTTTAGCGTCGAGCGCGCACCGCGCCTGCGTCAGCGATGTAGGTGGTGCCCTGCAGAATTGCCGTATTGGTGCCGGCGGCCGCAGGGACACCGACGATCGAGTTGACAAACGGGTCGACCGCCCAGGAGAAGAGAATTCCCCCGCAGCCGTTCGCGCCCGGAGCCGCGAACGAGTTGTCGACGAGTTTGTTGTTTTTGGTGGCGACAATCGCCCCTTCTTCGATACCGACGAATTCACCCGGAGAGCCAGAGATCGGCGTGTTCGGCGGCGGCGGCGAGGTCGTTCCCGTGGTCAGGTTGAGATTGATCGGGTTCGAGTTGGAGCCGATGTAGCAGCTGCCGCCGAGGAACGGGTTGTCGAGCTTGACCTTCACCGGCATGGCGAGGGCGGTGCCGACCCCGAACAGCTCGGCGCCCGCGTTGAATTTGATCGACGAGGCTGGAGCTGCCAGTTCGACCGTCGCGGTGACGCCGGTGAATCCGTTGTTGATCGTTTCGTTGAATAGGTCCCTGAGCAGCGAAGGCCACCAGCTGGGCGCGACGATTCCGGTCAGTCCGCCCGGTACCGGCTGCGGCGATTTCGAGAGCGTGACGCCATCGGTCGGGGCCACGAAAGTCAGGTTTCCGAAGATGCTGTCGTCGCTGGATTCAAAGCCACCCTTGAGGATGACCGGTTTCACGAGGGGCACGGTTTTCGCGCCCATCTTGAAGGTGCCCGAGGTGGTTTCCGCGTACACGCAGCCGTCCACAGCGGCGTTCGCGGTGGGGCAGGTCGTGAATCGCGCAAATTCTCCGGTGAGGGCGGCGTTGGCCGCGGTGGCCGGGATCATCATCGCAAGCAGCAGTGCGCTGCCTATGAAAAGCCTTCTCATGACTGGGTCCTTTCAGCTGGATTGTCTGGGGTCCGCTCAGTAAGGGCCGGCCCCCAGTGATCTCTCCCATTAGAGAAGCCGCTTGTACCAGAGAAGGACTTATGAACAGTCCATAAAATTCAAATAAAAATGCCGTGGAGCGTGCCACGAGTCACTCGCGAGGGGGTGCCGCCGAGACGGCCGCGATACTGCCCCGATGATCGTCGACTGCGCGGCCTACGCCGATGGTGAGCGCCGCGAAGGCGACCTCTCGCTGGAACGCGCGGGGGAGGCCGTGGGTCGGGATGGGGCCTTCGTCTGGGTCGGGGTCATCGAGCCCGATGAGGCGGAGTTCAAGGCAGTGGCGGCGGAGTTCGGGCTGCACGAGCTCGCGATCGAGGACGCTGTTCGGGCCCATCAACGCCCGAAGCTTGAGGCCTACGGGGAGACGATCCACATGGTCGTCAAGCCGGCGCGCTACGTCGACCCGAAGGAGGTGATCGATGTCGGCGAGATCTCGATCTTCGTCGCCCCCGGTTTCGTCGTCACCGTTCGCCACGGCAGCGGCGATCTGGCGCCGGTGCGAAAACGGCTGGAGGAGCGGCCGGACCTGCTCCGCCAGGGTCCGGGGGCGGTCATGTACGCGATCGTCGACCACGTCGTCGACCGCTACATCGAAGCGGCTCAGGGCTTCGACGAGGATGTCCGCGAAGTAGAGCTGCAGGTGTTCGGCGAAGGACAGAACCCGACCGAGAGGATCTACCGGTTGGAGCGCGAGGTGCTCGAGTTCCAGGCCGCGGCAACGCCGCTCGGGGAAGCGCTGGAAGAGCTCTGCGGCGGCAGCTTTCCGGTCATCCCAAAAGCCCTGCACGAGTACTTCCGCGATGTCGAAGATCACCTGCGCCGGGTGGCGACGCGGATCGAGTCGTTCCGGCAGCTGCTCGACAGCGCCCTGGAAGCAAATCTGACCCAGGTCTCGATGCGCCAGAACGAAGACATGCGGAAGATCTCCGCCTGGGTCGCGATCGCCGCCGTCCCGACGATGTTCGCGGGGATCTACGGAATGAACTTCAAACACATGCCAGAGCTCGGGTGGACCTTTGGCTATCCGCTCGTGCTCGCGGTCATCCTCTCGATCTGCCTCTATCTCTACTGGCGCTTCAAACGCGCCGGCTGGCTCTGAGCGCGCAGTTTTCGACCCACACTTTTGGGTAGATCAGGATTACGGCCGTTCCCGACCTTGAGAGGCAGGCGATGGTGGCAGAGGCAACTTCCCTTTCGCTCAAGCTGGCTGCAGAGCCGCAGAACGTCAGGCAGGCCCGTGACAAAGCCGCAAACTGTGCCGAAGCGCTGGGAATGTCGGCTGCCGGCGTCGAAGACCTGAAGACGATCGTTTCCGAGGCGTGCTCGAACATCGTCCGCCATGCCTATCCCGCGGATGCGGCCGAGCGGCCGATGGAGGTCGAAATGGAAAAGACCGACGGCGAGCTGACGGTGACGGTTCGCGACTGCGGGACCGGGATCCGGCCGCCGACCGGCGCCCGCCCAAGCAGCCTTCGCCTCGGCTTCATCCTGATGGGATCCCTTGCCGACTACCTGCAGCTGCGTACTGGCAGGGGCCGCGGCACCGAGCTGTTGCTCAAGGTTCCGCTCCACCCGGCCTAGAAGTCCGGTCCCGCCACGCTTGCGTGGAGACCCCAGCGGGGGGAGACTCCAGAGGTGGCGAGTGTCGCAACCGATCTGGACTCCCAGACGCCGGACGGCAGGGAGGCGCGCCGCCTCATCCCCCGCTCTCGTCACGAGGAGTGGGAAGCGGCCGCGAGGGATCCGGCCGAGATCCTGGCTCGGCAGGATGTGAGCCGGGTGCCGGAGCTGGTGCCGATCCGCTACGAGCGGATGCTGGCCTCGCCGTTCGCCTTCTTCCGCGGCGGCGCGGCGATCATGGCCGCGGATCTGGCGACGACGCCCACCGTCGGTCTCGAGGTACAGCTCTGCGGCGATGCCCATCTTTCGAACTTCGGGGTCTTCGCCGCCCCCGATCGGCGCCTCGTCTTCGACTGCAACGACTTCGACGAGACCTGTCGTGGCCCCTTCGAGTGGGATCTCAAGCGTCTCGCCGCCAGTGTCGCGATCGCCGGCAGGGAGCGGGGCTTCGGCGGCAAGGAGAGGCGGCTGGCGACTCAAGCGGCGGTGAGGTCCTACCGGACCGCGATCCGGCGTTTTGCCGAGATGCGCACGATCGACGTCTGGTATTCGCGCCTCGACGTCGAGCCGGCGCTGGCGGCTCTGCGGGCGCAACTCGACGGGGAGCGGCTGCGCCGGGTCGAGCGCAACCTCGCCAAGGCAAGTGCCAAGGACAGCCTGCGTGCCCTGGGGAAGCTCACCCACAGCGTCGACGGCGAGATCCGGATCCGTAGCGAACCGCCGCTGCTGACGCCGGTCGAGGAGCTGGCCGATGGCGCCGAAGTTGAAGCTCGGTTGCAGGTGGTGCTCGATGCCTACCGGGCGTCCCTGACCCACGACCGGCGCCACCTCGTCGATTCCTACAGCTACGTCCATGCCGCCCGGAAAGTGGTCGGGGTCGGCAGCGTTGGGACCCGGGCCTGGGTCGTGCTGCTGCTGGGCAAGGACTCGGACGACCCCCTCTTCCTGCAGGCAAAGGAAGCGCAGTCCTCGGTCCTCGAGCCGTTTGCCGGCGCCAGCCCCTACCGCAACCATGGCCGCCGGGTGGTCGAGGGGCAGCGCCTGATGCAGGCGGCCAGCGACGTCTTCCTCGGCTGGGTGGCGACCAAGGGCCTCGACGCCGAGCGGCGCTGCTTCTACGTGCGCCAGCTCTGGGACGGCAAGGGGTCGGTGGAGGTCGAGCAGTTGTCTCCGCCCGACCTCACTCTCTATGCCGGTCTCTGCGGGGAAGCCCTGGCGCGAGCTCATGCTCGCTCAGGCGACCGCTTCGCGATCGCCTCCTACCTGGGGAAGGGCGAGGCCTTCGACAAGGCGCTGGCGCGCTTTGCCGAGGCCTACGCCGACCAGAACGAAAAGGACTTCCAGAGGGTGCAGAAAAGCCGGTCTATTCTTCCCAGCGGGCGGTGAGCTGGTAGATGATCGCGACGTCGAGGATGATCATCAGGAACGCCCAGAGGGGTGCAGCGGGGAACCAGACGATCTGGGCCACCGCATTCACCGAAACGAAGAAGATCGCCGCCCAGCGCGCCGACTCAGCGGCGGCGAAGAGGCCCAGTCCGGTGGCGGCGACGATCGAGCCAAGGATCAGGTGGATCCAGCCCCAGGTCGTGATGTCGGCGATGATCACTCCCTGACCGCCGACGATCACCACTTCGTCGTTGAGGATCGCGGCTAGTCCGTACAAGGCATCCAGCGAGCCGACGATCAGCATCACCGCGCCGGCAAACACCGTCCAGCCGGTCGGCTGCCGACTCTCGACTCGCCGTTGATGCTCGCGTCTCTCTGCAGCGCCTGCCTCCATAAGAGGCTCCTTTCTTATGACCCGGGGGCCGTTTGATCTATCCCTAATCGACGGCACCCCCTGCCCAAGCGCCGGCTGATGAAGAACATAAGACCGACTTGTTCCCAAAGCAATATCTGGATCTCAACGCCCAATCGCGCCACAACAGAAAACGCCCCGCCGGGGAGGCGGGGCGCTTCTGGGGTTACTACTACAGGGAGGAGAGGACTGCGAGGGGGTGGATCACACCCATCATCTGGCTCTGGAATGCGGAGCGGGTCCGTTTGTCTCCGGGGTTTAGGGGGTGCGACTGGCCCATCACCGGAGCATCGCGGACGGCGATGACTAGAGAAATTTCGCCCACAGACCGACGGGCATGAGGGGGGGCCGGTCCCCCCTTGTGCAGCGTGTCGAAGGCCGGCCCATCACGGCCAATCAGCCGCCCTGCGGCGACTTGAAGTCCGGGGCCGCTGGTAGCAGCGACACCTTCAACCATCGGCTCACATTTGCTTTGATCTCGCCCTTATGTTCTAGTTAGGTACTGATAGGTATTCATCAGGCGGTGGCGAGGGAGCGGACCAACCGTCTGGCTCTACGTAGCTGCGCCATGAGGGAGGAACAAATGGACATGAGCAGGAGAGCGCGGCGTCTATCCGCCGCCGGGGCGGTTGCGGTGCTTCTCGTGGCGGCCTCGATCGCAGCCGCGGCCAGCAACGAAGGGCCGGTGACGGTGACGGTAGGCAACCTCGAAGTGACCGCCAACGGCGATATCACGCCAAAGGCGTTTCCGAAGACCCGCTTCGCCCCAGCCGGCTTCTGGGCCGAAGGCAAAATCGCGACGCTCGACGGAACCCACATCCCCGCCGCCCGGACGTTCGTCATCAAAGGCGACAAGAACGTCGCGCTGACGGTGAAGGGCTATCCAACCTGCTCGGCGAGCAAGCTCCAGTCGCGGGACACCAAGGCGGCCGAAAAGGCGTGCGGCCCTGCCATCGTCGGCGAAGGCCAGGCCACCGCCGAGGTCGCCTTCCCCGAACAGAAGCCAATCCTCGCCAAGAGCAAGATCCTCGCCGTCAACGGCGGGGAAAAGGCCGGCGTCGTCACGCTTTACGTCCATGCCTTTCTGAGCGCGCCGGTAACCGCCGCGATCGTCACCGTCGTCAAGATCAAGAAGGTCCACGACGGCCGCTACGGCACCCTCTCGACCTCGACCATCCCGAAGATCGCGGGCGGATCGGGCTCGGTCAAGTCGTTCACCCTGAAGCTCAGCAAGAAATGGAGCTACAAGGGCCAGACGGTCAGCCTGATCTCCGCGAAGTGCTCCGACGGTCGCCTGCAGGCAAACGTCCAGGCGAACTTCGCCGACGGCACCCAGGCGAATGCAACTGTCCTCCGGACCTGCACCCCGAAGGGCTGAGAGCGACCGGAGGCTCAAGGCTTCGCCGGCCTCTCCAACGGCGAAGAACTACCAAGGCGCATATCCGAGACCGATTGCCTGGGTAGGCGGTTAAAGGGCGGGCGGCTGCAGCAGGCCGCCCGCCATTCTTCTCGCGGCGTGGGACCGGGCGGTGCGCGGGATCGAGGGCTACCGCGTCAGAAACGGCGTGGTGGAAAGACACCATGCTCTCGGACGGAGCCGAACGACCGGAACCGCGCAGGCCCGACAGAGGCAGGCCAGGATGGACTGGCGCATGGACCTGCTTTTGGGTGGTCTGCTTTGCCTCGCCCTTGACGAAGGGGCGGGCTGATTGGCTTGCTAGAGCTGTCACAACAGAAAACGCCCCGCCGGGGAGGCGGGGCGCTTCTGGGGTTACTACAGGGAGGAGAGATATGTATCTCTATATATGTGTGGATCCGTGGGAGGTAGGTGAGCCCGGTTTGTGTCGAGT